>ODAJ011895050.1_pt1 | contig 21229 bp, 23 predicted proteins | sample 1539241 | NCBI WGS metagenome assembly ODAJ01 (sample SAMN02144231, study PRJEB22623) | gut metagenome | biome: sheep rumen | host: Ovis aries | place: New Zealand | reverse complement strand
AGGTGAAGGTGGTAAAAAGGTTACAGAATCCGAACGTAGGAATATAGTAATTGCCCGTAAAAGCATTGTTGCACGCAAAGCGATTAAGAAGGGCGAAGAACTGACTGAAGAGAATATCACATGCAAACGACCCGGAAATGGTGTTTCTCCAATGAAGTGGTATGAAGTGCTTGGTACAAAGTCGATTAGAGATTTTTCTGAGGATGAATTGATTGAACTATGAAGAAATATAAGGTTGCATTTGCTACGGGTTCCAGAGCTGACTATGGAATAGTCCGTAATTATTTGTCAAAATTAAATGCTGATTCAGAGGTGGATTTCTCTGTTCTTACAACAGGTGCTCTGCTTTCTGATGAATTTGGGAGTGCAGTTAAAATCATAGAGCAGGATGGATTCCGAATTGATTTTAAGGATGCTATTCCACAAAAAATGGGCTCCTTGCATGATACATGTCATATAATGGCTCAGACCCTTGATGATTTCAGCAAATTCTTTTCTGAGCATAAGTATGACTTGTTGATTATACTTGGAGATCGTTATGAGATATATAGCGTATCTATAGCTGCAGCAATGCATCGAATTCCTATGCTTCACTTGCATGGAGGCGAATTGACAGCAGCCAACTATGATGAATTTATTCGCCATTCAATTACAAAAATGGCCACTTGGCATATTACAAGTACTGAAGATTATAGACAGCGAGTTATTCAGTTAGGTGAGCAACCTTCAAATGTTTATTACCTTGGAGCATTAGGAGCGGAGAACTGTCTTCATATTGACATGAAGAATGTACCTTCTGAAGTGAAAGGTTATAATAATTCTTTCGTCGTGTTGTTCCATCCTGAGACATTGAATGAAGTATCTCCACTTGAACAAGTTGAGCAAGTTTTAAAGGCGGTGGAACCCTTTACCAAAGATTATGATTTTGTCTTTATTGGTTCAAATGCGGATACACATGCAGATCAGATTACTTCTAGAGTAAAATCATTCTGTGATTCTCAGTCGCATTGTCATTTCTATAGTAATTTGCATCCTGACGGATATCACTATATAGTAAAAAAATCAATAGCATTAATTGGTAATTCAAGTAGCGGTGTTATTGAGGTACCCTCCCTTGGCTCATTTACTATTAACATTGGTGACCGCCAAACCGGTCGTGTAAAAAGTAGTAGCATCATCGACGTAAGATGTGATGCAAAGGATATCACCAATGCAATTAACTATACTATACAGCATAAAGATGAGCCTATAACAGACACTCCTTACTATAAGGAGAATTCTGCGCAGCTTTATTACAATGTTACCAAAGATATACTTCATGGGGCGAAAACCCAATATAAAGTGTTTTATGATATAAAGAAATGAAAAAGATTGCAATAATACCTGCTCGTTCTGGTTCAAAAGGGCTGAAGGATAAGAATATAATAGACTTGTGCGGTAAACCACTTATCGCATATAGTATTGAAGCAGCTTTACAGACGGGTGCTTTTGATAGAGTTATAGTTTCTACAGATTCGGAACACTATGCCGATATCGCACGTGAATATGGTGCGGAAGTTATGATGAGAGGCGAGAAGCTTTCAGATGATAAGGCAACTACATTTATGGTATTGGAGGATATTTTGAAGAATCGCTTAACTGAGCCGATTGATTATTTTGTCCTTCTTCAGCCAACGTCACCATTACGGAATTCCAAGCATATTAAGGAAGCAGTTACCAAATTTGAATCTAAATACAATGACTTTGACTTTCTTGTTTCAATGAAGGAGTCTGAGCATGCAAAGGTTCTAGTTAATCCAATAGATGATGATGAGAGTTTAAAGTATTTTGATACTGATTTCTCAAACTATAGACGACAGGGATATAAGGATTATAGCCCTAATGGGGCAATCTTTATAGCAAAACCAGATGCATATTTGGAACAAAAGCACTTTTTTGGTGCTAAAAGTATAGCATATATAATGACTACTATAGATTCTGTCGATATTGATAATGCTATAGATCTATCTTTGGCTAAATGTATCATGGAGTTATCATAAAGTGACTAGTTCTTTTTTTCTTTATTAGCATAATAATATATGAATACCGAGCAGTTCTTTGATTTTGAGTTGAAAAATGGTTTATTTGATATCGTAGACAGCCGAGGATTAAGACCATGGGAAGCTGTGCGCTATTATGTATATAGTAGGGTTTATTCAAATCGTGAACCAGTAGAATTTAAAACATCTTCTAATAATATAACACTAAAAAGGGTGCTCCTTTTTATTAGAAGGAAAATATCTTTTATAGTCTATATTTTGCAACATTTGAATAGTCCATATCTTTTTCTATTATGCTCTCGTGATAAAAAAGATGGTATATATTATGATAAAATTAGTGGTAATTTATTTGATTGTGTGGACAAAAAAAAGACCTTTGCAATAGATTCATGTTTTCATGACTTTAATTATAAATATAAGGGGCTGACTTGTGAAAATTCACTATTGCTATTAATTAATAAGTTTGTAGTTGCTAAATATGACTTTTCTTATATTTTGAATATAATCAAAAGTCAATATCCAACTGTTAAAATTGAAATAAAGGAGTTGGAAAAATGGTATGCAACTTTTTTGACCCAATATTATTGTTATAAGATCCTTTTTAAGTTAAGTAGAACAAAAAAAATGTTCATGGTTCAAAACGGAGTTTTAAAAGGCATTTTTGCAGCAGCAAATGAATTGGGTGTTGAAGTAATTGAGTTTCAGCATGGGCAGATTTCAATTAATCATCCTGCATATTCTTATCCAAGTGAGTTGGAAGTTGACTCGTCGAAAATATATCATCCATCGGCGCTTTTAGTTTTTGGAGAGTTTTGGACAAGAAATCGAAATTATCCTGGTGTTAAAAATATTATTATAGGAAATGAATTCTATTATAAAGATAATAGCCATTCAATTCGGCCTGTTGATAAACACTTTTTGGTTATTTCTGATAGATTCGAAGGGGGAAGACTTGTAAAATATGTAAAATCCATATTAGATATAGATTCAAGTTTCTCATTCGATTTCAAATTGCACCCCAACCAGTACGAAGAAAAGAATTATTATGAAAAAGAGTTCTACTCTTATAAGAATGTCAAGGTAGTAAGCGATGAAAAAACAATAATCGAGTTATTATCAATATCAGAAGGCATTCTTGTAGTCCAATCTACAGTGGAATTAGAAGCCTTGCGCGATGGTAAAAAAGTATTTGTTATAAAAGAGGGTTCATATAGATTGATGGATTTTGTTTTGAGTGAACCAGGAATTTATCTTATAGATAGTGCAAACATTTTTATAGATAAGTATAAGATGAGCTCTAATGATAAAATCATTCCACGTGGCGACCTGTTTGATAAATATAATACAAGCGTCGTTGCGAACCTTATTAATTAAAAGATTTGAGGAAATAATCCATTCAAAATGAATAAATTGTTCAAAAATACAGCCATTTATGCAATAGGGGAGATATTACCTAAAATAGTATCATTCTTGTTGCTTCCGGTGTTTACACGATACCTTACAACTACAGAATACGGTATCCTATCCTATACGGGTAGTGTCATGACTTTATTTACTGTAATTGGCATCCTTTCGCTCAATTCTTATGCACTCCGTTTCTATTTTGAAAGAAAAGGAATAGATGAGAGGCGACTTTTACTAGGCACGGTATATATTATAATAGGCCTTATGAATGTGATGTTGATAGTGTTCGGATGGTTGATATTCCCGTTAGTTATTGAGCATTACCAAATACAGGTCCCGTGGCACCCATATTTCAAGTTGGCATTGATTAACAACTTTCTTGCTTCTTTTAGTACAATTCCATTAGTTATATATCGTGTACGTCAAGATTCTGCAAAATATGTAGGGTTGAGTTTCTCATATTCAATGATAACTTTCCTGTTTAATGTGTTATTTGTTGTGGTGTTTAAACAGGGGATTCTGGGCTATTATTACTCGACTTTATTCGTTAGCATACCTTTTTTCTTTATATATGCTAATATTATTAGAAAATATGCATGTTTTAAGGTCTCAATGAATTATATCAAAGAAGGACTGCGCTTCTCTTTGCCACTGTTGCCTGGAGCAATTGCATATTTTTTCCTAAACATGGTTGATCGTATTGTTTTGGAACGCAACGTTCTATTGTCTGAGCTCGGAATTTATAATATTGCAGTTACGCTAACAGGTGCTTTAGGTATTATTATTCATAGTGGTTATCATGCCGTTGAACCAGAGATCTTTAATCATTACGGAACGCCGGACTATTATAAATTTGTTAAAAAGGCTCAGACTGCTTTTTTTATTGCTATTTTTGTGGGTGCTTTAGTATTGGCACTTTTTTCTCAAGAAGTTTTTATTATCATGACAGCTCCTTCTTTCCACGAAGGATACAAATTGGTTCCAATCTTGATTATTGGAGTTGTTATGAATGGACAGAATTCCATTTATCGAGGAGTACTGGCTTCAGAGAAGCGAACTAAGGCTCAAGGTGGAATCATGGTTGCGGGTGCAGCGTTCAGCTTTTTGTTCAATCTGTTGCTTATTCCACTTTGGGGGACAATAGCAGCTGCATTGTCGAGAATGTTATCATACGTTATCATGAATATAGCTCTTTTTGTGAAAATGACATTCCCTGGGAAGTCTATTCATAAAGAGACGATTGCTGTGTTGATGGTATTAATAATACCTCATGTGATATTTTTAGTGTTTCCTAATGTATCAGTAGCAGGCATCATAACAAAAGTATTAGTTGCTGTTTTATACGTGCTATTTTTACTGAAACTATTTAGTGTGAGTCTGATGGATATTAAGATGATGTTATTAAAAAAATGAATTAGAAACAGCTTGATAGATAAAAGGATATGGTTTTGAAACAGAAATAAAGAGATAAATAATGAATAATATGACATTTCGTAGGCTTTGGAGAGGAATGAATTCACTTGTATCCTATGCGCTGTATAAGCCAGTGTTCAGAGAATATCATCGAACCGATGTTATAAAAAAACCTCTTCAAATTACGCCTCAGTTTATTGAGTTGGGGGAAAGTGTTTCGATAGGGCACCATGCGAGGATACAGGGTGTGTGTGAATATGCCGGTGATACATTTCAACCACGCATCAGAATAGAGGAAGGTGTGGCTATACAACAAAACCTACATCTTACATGTGCCAATTCTATTGTTGTAGGAAAGAATACGGCAATAGCTGCAAATGTAACTATAACAGACATACATCATCCTTATGAGAATATTGACTTACCTATTGAGCGTCAAAAATTAGAGGTCAAAGAGGTTGTAATTGGCGAAGATTGTAAACTATATAATAATGTTGTAATTCTTCCTGGTGTTCATATTGGTAAACATGTCACAATTGGTGCAAATAGTGTTGTAACAAAGGATGTGCCAGATTTCTGTGTTGTCGTTGGAAATCCTGCAAAGGTTATAAAAAAATATAATTTTGAAAAGAGAGTATGGGTAAAAGCAATATAGTATTAATAACTGGCGGAGCTGGATTTATAGGCTCTCACATAGCTTTAAAACTGATAGAAAAGGGATATGAGGTTAATGTTCTTGACAATCTGTTGGAACAGATTCATGGTAATGATCCAGACAGAACCTCACCGCTTTATTGTAGTATAAAAGATAAGGTACGCTTTATCAAGGGCGATGTTTGCAATAAGGAATTGTTGGAGCAGGCCCTTGATGATGTTGATTATGTAATACACCTTGCTGCAGAGACTGGTACCGGTCAGTCAATGTATGAAATCAAACGATACATCGATGTAAATATTGGTGGAACTGCATTGCTGCTTGATATTCTGACCAACACCAAGAACCATGTTAAGCGTGTGGTGGTTGCAGAGTCTCGCGCTATCTACGGTGAGGGCAAGTATCATTGTGAGAAATGTGGTGATGTTTATCCCACTGAGCGTAAGGATGAAGATATGGCAAAAGGCGACTTTGAGTGTCATTGTCCCAAGTGCGGAGGAAAGGTTTCTCTAGTTGCCACAACAGAAGATAGTGCTATTCATCCATCTTCTGTGTATGGTATAGGTAAGCAGGTGCAAGGCCAACTGGTACACCTTATCTGCAAGAATATTGGTATTGAATCAGTATCTTTCCGCTACCAGAATGTTTATGGCCCTGGTCAATCCTTGACTAATCCCTATACGGGTATTCTCAGCATCTTCTCTAATCGCATTAAGAGTCATAAGGGAATAAACATTTTCGAGGACGGCAAAGAAACCCGCGATTTTGTATATATTGATGATGTGGTTGATGCAACTATAGACGGTATGGAAGTGCCAGAGGCAAATGGTCATGTATTTAATATAGGAACAGGCGTGGCAACAGATGTGCTCACTGTAGCTCAGACACTTTGCAAACATTATGGTATTGAAGTTCCGTTGACTGTTTCAGGCAATTATCGTCTAGGCGATATTCGCCATAATTATGCGGACATAACACTTGCACAGAAAATTCTTGGGTTCCAGCCAAAGTGGACATTTGATGCAGGTATCAAACAATTCACAGAATGGGTGAATCGTCAGGATTTGCAGACAGATAATTATGAAGCCTCTCTGGAAGAGATGAAACAGAAAGGTTTATTTAAATAAGACTAACGTATGAAGGTACTTGTAACAGGAGCCAATGGCTATATTGGCCGTCATGTGGTGAAAGCACTTTTGGATAAAGGTGCAGATGTGATTGCATGTGATATCGTAACAAATGAAGTTGATGATCGTGCAGAGAAGAAAACGCTAAACCTTTTTGAATTACCCGAAGGGAATGTATATGAGCAATTAGGCACGCCTGATGTATGCTTACACATGGCTTGGCGTAATGGCTTTGTTCATAATGCCCCCACCCAGATAGGAGATCTTTCGGCTCACTATAATTTTTTGGCCGCAATGATTGATGGCGGCTTGAAGCAGCTTGCAGTGATGGGAACCATGCATGAAGTAGGTTACTGGGAAGGCGCTATTGACGAGAACACCCCTTGTAATCCTATTTCCTTGTATGGCATTGCTAAGGATGCACTGCGAAGGTCGATGATTCTTTATTGCAAGCAGAAAGAATGTATCCTTCAATGGTTAAGAGCCTATTATATACTTGGTGATGATAAGAAGAACAATTCTATTTTCTGCAAGTTACTGTTGGCTGCTGAAGAGGGTAAGAAGACCTTCCCGTTTACCACAGGCAAGAATCAGTATGATTTTATCACAGTAGACGAATTGGCTAATCAACTATCTGCTGCTGTGATGCAGAAAGAGGTGACAGGAATTATTAACTGTTGTACAGGCAATCCCATGAGTCTGGCAGATCGGGTAGAACAATTTATCAAGGAGCATAATCTTGATATTAAATTGGAATATGGTGCTTTCCCAGATAGGCCATACGATTCTCCATGTGAGTATGGAGATAATGAGAAGATTAATCAAATAATGGATAAAAATGGATAAGAAAAGAATACTATTTATTGGAGTAGGCTTCCATGAATATGATACTTACATTATCGAGCATCTTAAGAAGGAATATGATGTGTGGTACCTGAACTCTAATAGTTTTAAACAAAAACATCCATACTTGTTGTGGTTAACTAGTCTTTTTTCAAAAAGGAAGGCAAAAGAAATCACTGAGAAGGGAATTACATCCTTTATTGAAAGTACGAAATCCTGCAATTTTGATCTGGTTTTTATTATATCCTGCGTCAATGTTAGTCAGAATCATCTTAATTCATTAAAGCGTTACCACCCAAAGGCTAAATTTGTACTTTATCTGTGGGATGAATGGGAATATAGAAAACTGAGTTTGTCTTTTATAAAAGAAAACTTTAATGAAGTTTATTCTTTTGATTCCGAAGATTGCAGGAAATATGGTTTTAAATTACGTCCTTTGTTCTATATAGGGAATAATAGGCCTAAATTAAAGGATTATGATGTGTGTTTTGTTGGAAATCAACATTCTAACAGGCTAGAGACTATGCATGAATTGAAAAAACAATGCCAAAAGAATAGTCTTAAGTATAGATTTGTGGTTACTATGACCATATCTGTTTATCTTAGAAATATGTTACGTTCTATTGAAGAATTTAGAAGTGATAAAGATATTTTGCACCAAGGTGCTATTTCCTATGCCGAATATGAAAAAATAATAAGTAATTCAAAAACTGTTGTTGATATTCATCGACCAACCCAATCGGGCTTAACAATGCGGACAATCGAGTCATTAGCATCAGGCTCTAAGGTATTGACGACAAATAAACATATTCTAGAATACAAGAATATACCTAGCGATATGTATTATGTATGGAATATGAAAGTTGATGAAAATTTGATAGAATTTATTAAAACTTCCAAGACAGACTTTGTTCTCGATTCGTATTATTCTATTGATTCATTCTTAAACGAAGTACTGCAATGAAAATCTTAGATAAGTATATAATTGTATTGACAACAATAATATTTTCATTGTTTAGCATTTTGAAGTTGAGCGACTCTGGCTTTATTGTTCTTGCCTTATTAATATTGATCTTATTCCTGCTAGGAATTGAAAGGAATAAAAAGGCTGAGTTTATTTCAAAGAATCCTTTCTTTAAGATTCTGATAATCTTCGTGTCTGTAGGGCTTTTATCCAATTTTTGGACAGTAGACAAGAAATTAACTTGGGAAGCATCATTTTCTTTATTGCGTTCTTGGATTTTTATGAATGTGATTTGGTGTTCGCTTTCACATCAGAAAGTTGAAAACCTCTTAAAATGCATAATGTGGGGTGGTACAATCTTTATTATATATATAGTATTGACAATCGGAATTACGGATTTAATACTGATGAGCCGGTTGGAAGAACGTGTTGGTGGAGAATTGGTTAATGCAAATATGCTAGGAATGATGGGAGCGATTGTTACAGTAATTAGTTTTTCCTATCTTCTCTATAATGGATTGTCTTATGATTGTATTGCCACATTTTTAGGTATAACAATTGTTTTTCTAACTGGAAGTAGAAAGGCATTTGTGATGATGATTGTTGGCGTTTTTTTGATTTATCTGTTTAAGAATAGAACTAAGGATATCTTTCAAACATTTCTAAAAATAGCAGGAGGTGCAATAGTCGCAACAGCATTGGTGTATTTTCTTTTTACTTTGCCTATGTTTTCCCTATTAGCAGATCGTTTTACTGAATTATCAGCATTTGTTTCTAATTCAAATGAGTTGACTAATTCGGATTGGGAAAGGAAAGTCTTAATTGAGGAAGGATGGGATCAATTCTTAAAACAGCCAATAACTGGTATAGGCTTAGACTGTGGTCGTTTATTGGCAGATAAGATAGTCGGTCACACCTTTTATTTGCACAATAATTATGTAGAATTATTAGTAGATGTTGGAATATTTGGTTTTTTAAGTTATTATTTTATTTATTTTTATTTTGGTAAAGAGATGATTCGGTTGTATGATTATTGGACTCCGTCATCTAAATTAGCAGCAACTATAATGATAATGTACTTGTTGGCTGATTGGGGATATGTATCTTATTATCAAAAAGAAACTTTATTTGTAATAATGATTTGTTTCAGAGTAATGGCAGAGACTAAAGTTTCCACTAAGAATCTTGCAAGAAATAAAAAAATTGACTTAAGCACATTATGAAAAAAATAATAATGTATTCATCTGGTTATGTGTTTTCGCAAAAACAAACTGGGGGGATGAAGCGTTTTATCGAACTAAGTGGATCCTTTAAAAGAGCAGACGAAATTGAGTTTACTTTGGTAGGGCAAGATGATTCTGAAATCTTTGCAAATATGGGATTTACGCGCTCGGTTAGTTTGCAAAAAGCGAAGACAGGCGGTCTTTATAATATACTACCTCCAGAAATGAGTATTCTTTTGTCAAATAGAAACGAGGTAAATTGTCTAAAAAAAAGGGAATATGATAAAATTATAGTTTTTGATGTACCACCTGCTATTGGTCTAGTTTTATTTGGCTTTAAGAATATAGTATTGATGATAAGAAAGGACATGATAGGTTATGAACGTGTTATTAATCATCGTTGGTCCGTTTACCCCAAATTATTGTTTCAGTGGTTTTGCGAGTCACTTTGTATGATTAGATGTAGTTCTATTATATGCCAGTGCGATTACGATAAACGTCAGTTGATGAAACGACATCCATTAATAGCAAAAACTATTGAAAGAAAAACAATTATACAGATTAATAATGTTAATCCCAGTTGGATTGTCAATAATAGAAAGAAGAATTTAGATGATATAAGGATTGAGGAGACAGGAAGGTTCCGTGTTTGTTTCGTTGGAGACTTTGATTCTCCCCGAAAGGGGCATCAGCTATTATTAGAGGCTGCAACAGAAATTTTGAAGTACGACTCGAATATAGAATTTATCTTTGTTGGAGGAGGTCTTTCGTTAGATTTGTATCGAACAAAATATGGAAGTGATTATATACGTTTTACTGGGAGAATGAACAATCCTAATGAGGTGTTGAAAAAAAGCAATTTGTCGGTTGTCCCATCATTTGCAGACTCGTGCCCCAATACTGTAATGGAGGCATTATACAACGGAATACCAGTTATAGGTAGCAAAGCGGGGGGTATACCAGAAATACTACTCGATGAAGATGCTTTATTTGAATTAAATGTAAATTCGCTTGTAAATGCAATTTTGAAGTTAAAAGATAATCCCCAGGAACTACATTATCTTAAAGAGCGCCAAGTTCAACGATGTAAAGAACTGACATTCGACTGGGGTGAGAAAATGGTTGAACAAATAACAGAGTAGTATATGAATGCAAACCCACAGACAAAATCAGAATTACTGTTATATAGAATACTTCTATTTGGTGTTTCAATTCTAGGAGTAATTTACAAGATGCTAATAGATGTTCGTATAATCAGACCATTTAAGAATGCATTAGGTAAATTCCAAGGCGATCCTAAAGTAATAGTATCACTTACAACCTATGGGAGGAGAACCTATAAAGTTTATTATACAATTGTTTCATTATTGAGACAATCATATAAGCCAGATATGGTGATATTATGGTTGGATAGTGATAATTGGAATGATACGGTATTGCCGAAATCTTTAATAAAACTGAAAGAGAGTGGGCTAACAATAAAGTATTGTGCAGACTTAAAATCATACAAGAAGTTAATACCTGCACTAGAGGAATATCCAGAATCTATAATTGTTACTTGTGATGATGACATATATTACAAGAGAAATATGTTAAGAAGATTGATGGATGCCCATGAAAAATGGCCCAACCATGTGATTGCCCATAGAGCGCATCAAGTTGTCTATAACGAAAAAGGCGAAATAGAGGAATACAATAAGTGGCCACAAGAAATATCTAATATGGCGGGTAAAAATATTTTTCCGACGAGTGGCGGGGGAACTCTTTATAAAAAAGATTTCTTTTATCCCGATATGTGTAATGTGGAATTAATAAAAAACTTATGTCCTAATGCCGATGATATTTGGAACTATTTTATGTGTTTGTTAAATGATACAGAGAATGTGGTGCTGCCATATAATGGTTTTATATACTTTCCTTTGGATGTGTTTTACCAAACCTTTCACAAAAGTTCTAATTTATCGAAAATTAATTGTGGGGAAAATATGAATGATGTTCAAATAAAAGGTATAATGGACTATTATCATTTACATGTATGTAATAATGCGATTGTAAAGAGATAATTTTGAAATAAATGTAATAAACGTTTGCAAGGAAATGACACAGAATTTAAAATCTAACTCTCATTCAGGAAGGTCAGGAGAGGGGAGAATTCAATATATTGACGCAATAAGATGCTTTGCAATTTTGCTAGTAATTGAGGGCCATGTAAGGCTATTGGGAATGGGCTTGGGTTCATATGATACCAAGTCGAGTCTTATGCTCTACTCATTTGACTTGCCATTGTTTTTCTTCATTAGTGGCTTCTTGGCATATAAATCATCCATAAATGCTAGCGATGTATGGCACCGTATTAAAAGTAAATTTGTGTTGTTAGTTATCCCAGCCGTTATTTTTAGAACAATCTTAAATATTTTTAATAATGATGGTTTGCTGACCCCTTTAATGAGTGGGTTTGGAAAATATTGGTTCACAATAACTTTATTTGAATGTTTCCTGTTGTATTATCTGATATCGTTTGTTTTCCGAAGAGAATTATTGAGGAATCTAATGTTATTGGTTATCGCATTTATTACGATAGCACTTTTAAGTATATATAGTGAATTTGGGCCAAAGTTACTTGATTTTAATCATTTGTGCAAGTATTTTTATTTTTTTGTAATTGGTTTGTTTGCAAAGGGATATTATACTTTTTATAATAGATTGATAAAAAGCGAATTATTTAAGAGTGCTACTATCGTGTTATTTTTCGTTTTGCTATTTATAATTGACTATCAATTCTGGCCTAGTCCAGTATTTCATTTATTAAGAGATATTGTCCTTCGTGTTTTGGGAGTAGGATTTATAGTGGGGATGTTTGTCTATTATGCCCCAATATTTGATAAACCCGGGAGAGTGAATAAGCTTGTCATGGAAATAGGTAGGAAATCATTACCAATTTACTTGTTACAATATTTCTTTATACCGGATTTCTCAAATTTCCCTGAGTGGATTGCTAACTTGGATACATTTACAATCCATTTAGTTGCTATACTCTATACGATTTTTATTACAGCATTATGTCTGTGTTTTATCCATGTTATGGAACAGAGTTCTTTCGTAAGAAAATATGTTTTAGGTTTAAGATAAGAATAAAGAGGTTAATTTAGGATGAATGACAATCTTGTTTCAATAATTATGCCCACTTACAAATGCGGGCGTTTCATAAAAGAGAGTATTAAGTCAGTACAAGCTCAGACATATAAAAACTGGGAGCTAATTATTGTAGATGATTGTTCTGAGGATGAAACAGTCAATATTGTTCTTGAGCTTAAAAAGAGCGATGATAGGATTAGTTTATATCAGAATGGTTTTAATAGTGGTGCTGCAGTGTCTCGAAATGCGGCATTAAGATACGCAAAGGGACGTTGGATTGCATTCTTGGATAGCGATGATTTGTGGGAACCAACGAAACTGGAGAAGCAGATTAAGTTTATGGAAGAGTACGGTTATGCTTTCTCCTATCATGAATATGTGGAGATTGATGAGCAAGACAATTTGCTAGGGGTTCACGTGAGCGGTAAATTACATGTGAGCATATTTGATATGTTTGCCTGCTGCTGGCCGGGGTGCCTCTCAGTGATGTATGATGCCTCTAAGATAGGTTTGATTCAGATTAACGATATACCCAAAAACAATGATACAGCTATGTGGTTGAAGGTAATACGTAAGGCTGACTGTTATTTGTTGCCTGAAACACTTGGAAAATATCGTAGGCGTGCCAATTCGATAACACCCAAGCCTTTGTGGAAACGCGTATGGGCGCATTACCCATTGTTCCGTGTGGCAGAGGAGATGAATCCTGTATCAGCAACATTCTGGGTAATCATGAATGTGTTTGGAAATGCGTATAAGAAATGGAAGTATGTGAAGAGGTACGAGGTGAAACCTTGACTGTAACATCTCCTTTTTTTTTGAGTGAACACGAATGAACACAAATAGGCACGAAGCTACTGTAGATACATTTTTTGCGTTAATTAGAGCTGGACTGTGGGAAAACTGTGATGAATTTCATGTTTCAGGATTCAAGTTCCAGGACGTTGTAGATTGGGAAGAGCTGTATCAGCTAGCTGGAGAGCAGACGGTTGTTGGACTTGTTACCGCAGGTATTGATCGGTTGAAAAACGCTAACATTAATCTTAACCTTGAACTGGAGCTGTTGTTGCAGATGATTGGTGAGGTGCAGATAATTGAGCAGACCAACAAGGAAATGAATAAGTTCATTGAAAAGCTTGTTGAGGAAATGCGTCAGGCAGACATCTATACACTTCTGGTTAAAGGTCAAGGTATAGCACAGTGCTATGAACGCCCATTATGGCGCGCCTCTGGGGATGTGGATTTCTTTCTTGGTAATGAAAATTATGAGAAAGCGAAAAAATTTCTTCTCCCCTTATCTTCTAGCAATAAGCCTGAAAGATTATACTCGAAAGAAATGGGAATGAGTATAGATCCTTGGTATGTAGAAGTGCATGGTACTTTGCGAACCGGTCTATCAACACGTATTGATAAAGCCATTGATTCGGTACAACGAGACGTTTTCTTTGGTGGTAGTGTCCGTTCATGGGTAAATGGTAAGACACAAGTGTTTTTGCCAGCACCTGACTGTGATGTGTTCTTCGTTTTTACGCACTTCGTTAAACATTTCTATAAAGAGGGTGGGGTGTCAGTTAGACAGTTGTGCGATTGGTGCAGGTTGCTGTGGACTTATAATGATTCGCTGAATCGGGATTTATTGGAATCACGAATCCGTAAAGCAGGACTAATGTCTGAATGGAAAGCATTTGCAGCTTTAGCCGTTGAGTATCTTGGAATGCCAATTAATGCGATGCCTTTATATTCCTCAGGTAAGAAGTGGAAGAAGAAAGCAGAAAAGATTGTTGCTTTCATCCTTAAAGGTAGAGAGTGGCATAGATTCAAAGATACGATAGCCGTTGGCAAGATATTCCCGTTGAGTACAGTTCGGTTCCTTCCTGGGATTCTATTGAGTGTAAACTGGTTGAAAATAAAAGAGCGGCTGTTTACTAGGATCTAATAGAACGCAAAAGTTTCATTGTGGTGCAAAGAGAGTTTCAGCACTTTATACTAACCCGGTTCAATATTTTGCTTTGGAGGCAGGATAAGGAAGGAAAGAAGGTTAGGACAACAAAATGGCTTGAACATAGGTTTTCATTGTTTGAGCGGTTTTGCTTACTTTCAATAAAGGGGCAGACATGTCAGAACTTTGAATGGATTGTGCTGTTTGACAGTAAGACACCTGATAACTTTAAAGATAGAATAGAGTCCTATCAGCAGGATTGTCCACAGTTGATTCCCGTATTTGTTGATCCAGAGAACGGTTGGCGATTTGCAGAGATATTCAGGGATGAGATAATAAAAAGGCTGAATGCGAAGCTGGTTCTGACGACATATCTTGATAATGATGACGCTTTGAACGTAGGATTTGTAGAAGATATACAGAAACGGGCTTCTTTTCTAAGCGATGGTACATTCATCAATTACAATGACGGATTTCAGTATTATGCAGACGACAAGTATTTGATGCGAATACATTATCCAACGAATCATTTTGTGAGTGTTGTGGAGAAGGGGGTGCCTGCAACATTGAAAGGAATCTTTGGTTATGGCCGCCATTCATATATAGAAAAGTTAAAGGACGTAAAAATAGAGCATGTAAAGAATCTGCCGATGTGGTGTGAAGTTGTTCATGAGAAAAACATGATTAACGATGCCTATTTTCTGAAGGCCAAAATGGTTCGTGAAGGTGACTTGCTTCGACGTGAATTTGCTGTTGATGAGACTATTCAATCTGGACTAGGTCTTTACTTGTTTAAGTTCTTGCCAAGATATGGAAGGACGTTTATAAGGAGGACGAAGAACTATTTGTTAAGAAAGAAATGATATAAAGATTTCCCTAGTATGAGTGTACTGAATGAATTGTTCTCACATATCATCTATTCGGAAATTAGTCCGTTATTTGACGAGATGGAATCTACATTCCAATCGTTAATGGCAGATTATGCGCTGGACATAAAGGAGGAAATCTCTGATGAAGAGCTTTTCCAACTGCTTGGTGAACAGCAAAGAAGATGGGATGAGAATATTTATCAACGGGAAAGGGAGTGGGATGCATATTTTGGACTATCACAGGCGATATATGGCCAGATTGCTGGCTCTCAAATAAATGGGAATGATGAAGAAAAGGACGAGAAGCGACATAGAATAATTGATGGACTAGAACCTTTGAAGCAATGGATACGTGAATATAATAGACCATACTCTCTTTTAGGAAATCTATACCATAGTCAAAGGATGATCCAACTCAGAAATGTAGTTGAACTCTATCAGAAAGATGCGCCAAAGGACATACTTACTTTACGCCATCTGTTTGAGCAAGGATTGAAGAGGGTGGATGAAGATGCTGATAGGTATATAGAAATGGTATTTAGCACAAGAAGAAACAGACATTTCTGGAATCAAAGTGTTTTATCTTTCTTGACTTCACGTCCAATTAACGATGCAGGTGTTTATGTCGATAATATTAATTGGGTTGTGAATGCCAAGGAAGCGTTGCCTATAGAAGAAGCTCTTTCTGCAAATCTGAAATATGCAGACTTGGCTAGAAGGAAACATTCAAAGAAGGGCTTTCCTGTTGATACTTTGGATAGTTACAAATTCCACTTCAATAAATATGGCGCCAAGGATATTAACGGGAGGTTCCACCTGCAGAGGAATATGAATGGCTTCGTCGGGAGTAAGCGTGATGAGCATCATACTATTGTTATAGGTTTTGCAGGCACTGAGAAATACTCGCCTAAAAACTGGTGGTCGGATTATAGACAGCTTACGGGACATCTTGATCCTGTATATGTTGAAGCTGCAGGTGTGTTGAATGCTGTGTGGATGGGAAAAAGACATAAGGCCGGTTTTCAGAATGCTCCAATTATTGTATGCGGACACTCGCTTGGAGGTGGTCTTATGCAGTATGCGGTAGTATGGATGGATAAACCGGATATAAGCGGGTATGGATATAACTCCGCAGGTCTTTCAAGTAAGAATATTGATAGGCTTATTCCTATAGATGATAGTAATATCTTTCATCTATACCAGCCAAACGATATAGTGTTTACAATTTCATCCTGTACTCAGCTCGGTAGGTCGGTAAAACTCGATACGATAGTGCCAGGTCGCTGTAAGGCTCATGAGCTTGACACTATGCGCTCGAATCTGAGGACGCACCGGAATGAAGTTGCGAAATTGGTTTGATAATATTTTGCTATGCATATAAGAATAAAAGACAAATTCTTAGAAAAAATTAAATCATAATAATATGAACATGAAATTGAGAAACATTCCTTTCTCTCCGCCGGACATGACGGAGGCAGAGGCAAAAGAGGTAAGAGAAGCTATTCTTTCGGGTTGGATAACAACTGGTCCAAGAACCAAGAAGCTGGAGCAGGAGATTTCGGAGTTTGTGCATACGGACAAGACCGTTTGCCTGAACTCGGCTACTGCTGCCATGGAGATGGTGCTGCACCTGCTGGGTGTGGGGCCTGGAGATGAGGTAATCGTTCCGGCATATACCTATACGGCTACTGCATCGGTAGTGCAGCATGTAGGCGCTAAGATTGTGTTTGTCGATTCGCAGAAGGACTCGGTTGAGATGGATTACGACCAGCTGGAGGCGGCCATTACCGAAAAGACCAAGGTGATTTCGCCAGTGGATCTGGGTGGTGTAGTAGCTGACTTCGATCGCGTTTTTGAGATTGTAGAGCGCAAGAAGGCATTGTTCAAGCCATCGAATGCTTTACAGGCGAAGATAGGTCGCATCATAGTATCAGCCGACTGTGCACACTCGTTTGGCGGCAGTCGCAAGGGCAAGATGGCTGGTGAGATTGCCGACTTCTCATCATTCAGCTTCCATGCGGTAAAGAACTTCACCACAGCTGAGGGTGGTGCAATGACTTGGAAGTTGCCGTTTGGAAACGAGGTGGTTCCTACCGATGTGGACTATATGCCGACCGTACCTAAGAAGGAGGGCGAGACATGGAATGAGTTGCTGTATCGCATCTCACAATTGTTTTCACTTCATGGCCAAAACAAGGATGCGTTAGCAAAGACCAAACTGGGCGCATGGGAGTATGACATCATTGGCCCGTGGTACAAGTGTAACATGACGGACATCATGGCTGCATTAGGACTGGTGCAGATGGAGCGTTATCAGGGAATTCTGAAGCGTAGGTATGACATTGTGGAGCGTTATAATGAGGCTTTGAAGGATTGCAATGTGGCCGTATTGAACCACAAGGGCGATGACCATTGTGGTTCGCACCACTTGTATCTGGTGCGTTTGTTGGGTAAGACTCGCGAAGAGACCAACCGTGTGATTGAGCAGATGGCAGAAAGGGGTATTGCAACGAACGTGCATTATAAGCCACTGCCCATGATGACGGCCTACAAGGCTCTTGGTTTCGACATCAAGAACTATCCCAATGCATTCCATCTGTTTGAGAATGAGGTAACGTTGCCTCTTCACACTTGTCTGACAGATGAGGATGTGGAGTATGTCATTACTAACTTCGTGGATATTTTGAAGAATTCGTGAAAAGAGCGTTTGATATAATAGCGAGTGGACTGGGGCTGATTGTGCTCAGTCCGCTCTTTTTGGTGCTCGCCATCTGGATCAAGCTGGATAGCAAGGGGCCTGTTTTTTATCGCCAGGTGCGCGTTGGTAAGAACAATAAGGATTTTCGTATCTTTAAGTTCCGCTCGATGAGGGTAGGAGCTGACAAGGGTAGTCTGGTGACTATCGGTGGTCACGACCCGCGCGTGACTCGCTCAGGCTACTTTATCCGCAAGTTCAAGTTCGATGAGCTTCCACAGTTGATTAACGTGTTCCTTGGTGATATGAGTTTGGTAGGCCCGCGCCCCGAGGTGCGCCACTATGTGGACTACTGGACGTCCGAGCAAATGCACGTGCTGGACGTACGCCCAGGCATCACAGACCCTGCCAGTATCAAGTTCCGCAACGAGAACGAACTGATGGAAAAGGCGGAAGACCCTGAGAAATACTATATCGAGGTGATTATGCAGGAGAAGATTAAGCTATATCTGGAGTATGTGGAGAAGCATAGCTTCCTGTATGATATCGGGTTGATCTTTAAAACGTTCTGGGTCATCGTTTCTGAACGATAAGTCTCGCAGATACGGTAGAAACAAGTTTTGTAAGCAGGCTTCGCGAGTTTATGGAGAATGAAGCTCGTTCGGGCTCTATGGACTTTGGGTGTGTTACTCCTCAGTATGTTTATCGGATGTTTGGAGGCTCTGTGTCAATAGACGAGATTACGAATGCTCTCAATTATTTGAAAGCAAATAACTATGGTTATTGATAAAGAGCTTCTTGATAGGGTTTCAACACAAGCGAAGACTTCACCAAGGCTTAGGATGAATTATAACTTCCATCTTTCGCTGGATGAGAAGTGCCATCGGTTCCTGAATGCAGTGGAGCCCGGAACGGAAGTGCCTATCCACAAGCATCCCACGAAGGATGAGACATTCGTGATACTTCGTGGTAAGGTACGTGTCACCACCCATAGTGACGATGGCTCAATCATAGAGGACTATGTGCTATGCCCTGAAGATGGCAAGTATGGGGTAAACATCCCCAAAGGGGTTTGGCATACGATTGAGGCCTTGGAGCCAGATAGCGTGATTTTCGAGTGCAAGCAGGGGCCGTTTGTGGAGCATGAGGTGGATGGGATACTGAATGTGGTGAAGAAATGATTAAGGAGATTGTTAAAGGGGTATGGGCGTTTTGTTCATACCTTTTTGTGCCTCAATGGGGGAGGAAATAAGCAATGATACAAGATGAGCGTTGGACTATTCGCTATAATGAGGTGATGAAATTTATCTCCGCCAATCATCGTAACCCCTCAAAGTACAATTTGGAGGAGCGTAATATGTACAACTACATCAAGCATACTAGAAAGCAGTTTAACCAAGGCCTGTTGAAAGAAGAAAGGATAAACTGACGCGTCTACCATTCCGCCATGCGGGTGCAAAAATACAACTTTTTTCTGATATAGGAGTGAATTAGCACGTATTTATGAAATGTTAACTAGAATGTGGGGATTAGAACATGGCACCAGGAATAACGAAACTATCTCTTAACAGTCTTCCTACAGATTTAGACTTTGAGGATTATATTTCAGCTCATCTGCTGTTAGGTGGTTATACACTTGACCGCTCCATTCATGAGAAAGTGGTTGGAGCAGGTGAAATATTTGAGGTGGATATTATAAGCCATATGTACACAAATCAACACCACGTATGGACATTTCGTTGGTTTATGCGGGAAAGAAACAACCAGCAGACACAGACCTCGACATGACGGAGTTCTTAAATGAATTTAGTATGGCAGGTCAAGTAATAGACAAGAGCATGTTGGCAGCAACCAGATATTGCTATAATGCAGAACGATGTATGAGAAAGCAAATAGCTGTTCTGAGAAAACAACATCAAAAAGAAGGAATTGAAGCTCTTTGGGATTTCTCAAATGCAATACAGGATATTAGTTTTTTTGATGATGACCCTGTAAGTAGACTTCATGAGACCTTCGAACTATTCAAAAAGTACAATCATATTTCTGCAAGGCTAGACTATGAGTATTTATACGGTTCGTTCCCAGACGTTAATGCCTGTCAAGCATTTGAGGACGGTCGTGTTAGGGGATATATGCTTAACGATATTGACTATTTGCCAGTAAATTATTCTTTGTATTTGGAACATCGTCTTAGATTATATATTCTACAAAGTTGTGTGGAGTATCTGGTAATGCCTAAAATATATCAGAACCAATATGACGAATTTCTTAAGAAGCTTAGTTATGGTGCTTTGACAAGCAACATTACACTGGGGATTGATTTCCTTGCAACTCAATGTCCTAATTATAGGCTATATCCACGACTTTGGCAAATCTTCACTTATATGATGGGTGGTATAATCTTAACTGATTTTTGGGATAAGGAAAGAGATTTGCTGAGTAATGTAAGCGGTGTTCCAATAAATGAATTAGATTTAGCCTTCTCAGTATATGACATATTATTTCCTACTTCTAATAAATGGATAAGGATTATCAATGGATCTCATTTGATGCGTTTAAATTTGTTTTCTGCCCCACTAATGGGAATTGGTGCTAATTTTAGACGCTGTTACTATCGCGATGATGACAGCGAAGCGGGTTCATCGTATGAAGCTCTGGAAAAGAAACTCTCTAAAGATTACACTTGTTTAAACTTACTAAAATGGAATGCTGCAGCATTTAATCTGTTGAAAGATGCGGCTGATTTGATAAAGAGTTGAAATCATTATGATACTTAAGCAGATTAATATCAAAGAGGAACAGGGGGACGGGTACCTGTTTCACAGAAAAACGAAGTCAGCAATAATCAATAGTTGAGAATGCCAAGGCAGGCGAGACAAGCATCAGGAACTGGTATATATCATGTGATGATGCGTGGTATAAA
>ODAJ012184240.1_pt1 | contig 21240 bp, 26 predicted proteins | sample 1539241 | NCBI WGS metagenome assembly ODAJ01 (sample SAMN02144231, study PRJEB22623) | gut metagenome | biome: sheep rumen | host: Ovis aries | place: New Zealand | reverse complement strand
TGACATCATGTTCATCAACAATATCGTTTACAGATGCAAAAGTCTCAAAAACCGACTCATTATAAGCATAAGAGTACAAAACATCCAACTTCCAGACATCTGCTATCTTAAAAACATAGAACTTTCTTGTAATCGTAATATCAACATATTTCGGTGTTGTTTCCTCAAGTGAAGCAGTCGTTTCCGATTCGGCAGGAACTTCTGTCTCATTTCCGTCATCGACAACTGATGTTACCTCTGTTTCAGCAGCCACATCATCTGCCGATGTTTCCGTATCGCTGACAGAAGCAGTGATTTCACCTGTTGTATCCGCCTGAAAATCGCTTGATTCTTCTTCGCTTTCACTTTCAAAAATTACTGTGCTTGCATCAGGCATAGAAGTATCAACCTGTTTTTGCATCGTTGTGGTCACAGTAACACAGTATACATCAGATATACCAAATCGCTCTTTCAAAGCTGTAAAATCAGGCAAGCTATACTCCGTATTCTCTGTTTCCGAAACAACAGTTTCTTCTCCTTCGTCTTCAACTGTCTCTGTGCTTGGTATACTATTATCCGATACACCTGTTTCAGGAACAGTTGATGTTTCGGATAACATTTCAGACCCTTCCATTGTTTCTGCTGATGTTACAACATCTGTACTTGAATCGGACTCGGAAAATGTTTCGTTTGTGACCGTAGTAATTGTATTTTCCTCATTTTGCACAGAACTGTTTTCAAGGAACGCAAGCATATCTGAATACTGCTCTGCACTTATCGGAGAAACATCAGTTATCTGATAATCCTCAGTCGTATCTAAACCCAGAGCGGAGACAATATCATCGGTTACTTTGTTTGCGGCATCTCCGTATTCGGAATAGTACAAAACATCCATATCGACCGCATTATATAATCCCTCACGGTCCTTTTTTCCCAAAGCATAAAGCCCTGTTTTCACCGCTTCCAAAACCATGTCGTTTTCGCTTATCTCTGGCTCGGTTTCAGAAATCTCTGTTTCGGTCGGAATAGGTGCAGTTGTGTGAGCGTTGAGCCATTCCTCAGCAGAATCGGTAATATAGCTGACCGATGTTTCAATAGGTGATGTGTCTGCCACCTGCGTATCGAACGAAATATTTGCTGCTCCCTGACTGCACGCAGTAAACACAAGTAGACACGCCGCAATACCCGCTAATGTTCTTTTCAATTTATCTCTTCCTTTCTACTGTTATTGTTATATCAGCCTTGATATTAAGCTGCATAGGAACTATTTTACTGTTTTTAACAGATTTATGCGTTAAAGGCTTTTGGACTTTCCTTTTGATTTTTATTGGCTTAACTTTTACGGGTGCGTCCGTTTGTTTCGTGTCATCTTCTGAAACATTTATGAGACGAAGCCCGTCCCATTTATAACACGAAGGTACAATATACGCATTGTTTTTAAATTTTGTTGTAATGACAAAGCATTTTTTGCTCTTATTCTGTCCTACTGCACTGGTTACTGCATTTTCACGGTCAAGTACCTCTTTTATTATTCTGTTTAAATGTATTCCTATATCTTTAAGAGGGGAAACAATAATCATATTTGCTTTGGATGTTCTGTCATAAAACATGACATTAAAATCATCTGCCCAATTCTTTTTTATAAATTGTGTGATTATATCAGCAGGACTTATTTCCAAAGGAGATATTATCCAAAAATCCCCGTCTGTTTCTATAACAGTATTGCCGTCCTTATCGACCATATTTATCTCCTATTATGTTGTTGTTCTTCAGCACATTGATTTCAGGACATCAATAGCCCTGTACAGTGCATTGTTCCAACCTCTGTTTGTTCCGTAATTAGGGTCAGCCGCATTAGTCAGCACAGGCTTTACACGCTGCGACAGAATATCTGTTAAGAAGTTGCATTCTTCTTCGTTAAAACTGCTTACAGGTTCTCCCGAATGCCTCAGCATATTGTAGTATGCTCCGACCGCCATAGCAGCTTCCGCAAAACCTTCTGTTGAATGCGAAAGAGACTTGAATGTACGGAGCCGCTCCTCTTTTGACATTCCGTTCTGGACCATCATAAACGATGTCCTGTCTGCCGAATCCATATTGGTTATCTGTTCCAAAAAGCTCATAAATTCCTGACCTGTCATAATTATTTCTCCTTTTATTCATGTTCATATACTGATTTGGATGATAAAAATTTTGTTGTTTATACAATAAAATGTGAAAGTCCTATATACTCAAGACAATCTTTGGGGACAAAATAATACGCAATCTTTTTGTCGGGAATCATAACTCTGACCAAAAATTTATCTTCTTTTATTTCAGACACAATACCTAACAATGCCGTCAAATCAGCATCCGTATATTTTATGCTGTTTTCATTAAACTGAACAACATCTCCTGTCTTTATGTCTTGCACCCAATATTCTTTTGTTGTTCTTTTCATAGTTATTCCTTTATTAACGAATTGATTTGTTAATTAAACATTGACAGAATGATAAAATTATGATAAAATTATACCAAGAGGTGATATTTATGTTAGATATAAGACCAATTTCGGATTTGCGAAACCATTACAATGATATTGAACAGGCTGTTATGTCAGGCTCGCCTGTATATCTCACCAAAAACGGTTATGGTTCTATGGTAGTAATGAGTATGCAGACGTTCAGCAGATTTTTGGATATGGATATTGAAGATGCTCTCGATGAAGCTGATAAACAAGCAGAACAAGACCCAAGAAGGTTCAGCCACTCGGAAATTTTCAACAAGATAAGGAACAGAGAAAATGGAATATAATCTTTTATACACCGCTTCTTTCTATACTGATTTATATGAAGCGGTAACATATATCGAAAATATCTTAAAATCTCCCGATGCTGCCAATAAGTTGATAGACAAAGTTGAATACGAGATACAGAAGAGGGTCAAAGCCCCCTTGACTTATCCCCCATATCCGCTTGAACGACCTCATAAAAAGCCGTATTATTATATTATGGTAGGCAACTATCTTGTGTTCTACGTTGTTATAGGCAATGTTATGGAAGTGCGCAGATTTCTTTATTCCAAGCGGAATATGTCCGAACTGCTCTGAAGTTGTATTTAACCTCAAAGCAGTTCACTGACTATTCTTGCAGAAACTACTGAACGCAATCAGCAATCGTTTTGATTATTGAGGATATATTTGTGTAAGCGCAATGGATACAGGTAAGACCTGCTCTTCGGCTTGCATCCCTTGCACCCCAATATGTACCATGCTTTGTATATCTTGTTAAAAGCACGACCATATCAGTTGTATCCATATCAATATCCCCACTTACACCGTTGGTAAAATTAGCATTGGGAAAATATTGATTCAACTTACGCATCATTGTATAATTGCTGTACTGTTTCTCCCGAATAAAGACAATTTTCTTGGCGAAAACCTCAGCAGGAATATCATCAACAGATATATCCACAGAAAGTGTATCATCCTCAGCCATCTCAAACTGTTCAGCATATTCCGTCAAAGCTTCGTATTTTGCCAACAAAGACTTATACTTCTTAGTTTGCTGCTCTATCTTCTTGTTGCAGTCACTTATTTCTTTTCTGAGCGGTTTTACAGCGTTTTCGTTTGCGGTAAACAGCTTTTTCTCAATCTCTTTATACGCAGTTTCCGCATTTGCAAGCTGTTGCCTGCAAGCCTTGTTTTGAGCATTCAGCTCGTTTATCTGGTTTACATAAGATTCCTGTGTACATTCGACTTGCTTTTTGAATTCAGCAATTTGCATACCTATGCTTGTGTCATTCCTGACAGACCGATAAACATATTCAATGACGTGTTCTGCTTCAATTATAAGCGCATCGAGCAGTTCCAATAAAAATCCGATACAGTCATCTTCTTTTAGCAACCCTTTTTTATAATAAGTAGATTCATTTAGCTCCTTGTCAATAAATGCTATAGATTGAATTCTGTATCGGCACAATTCCCTTAGCTGAAACTCAACGATTTCTCTGAAGGAAGGCATTTCAAAACCTACATTGCTCTCACTGAAAAAGCTGTTATAAGCAGCGTTGTCGGAACGGGTCATCCATAATTTTAAAATTTCATAAACCGCTTCATCATATTCACATTCTTGTGATTCGGCTTTATCGCCATCATCACTTTTTCGCATAACCGAATAATACTGCTTTTCTTGTTCCCATATTGGGGAAAACATATATCTCCGTGACCGCTGAGATATATCATATTCAAAAGCAAGTTCTGAATAACGTTTGAACTCATCCTCGTTCATCCACACTTCATCACTCTTGAAGTGGAACTTTGCCAACACCGAATCACTTAAAAAATTCACAAAAGAATCTACAGTGCGGTATACATCGTCTATCGCACCTTCATCTCTGCTATAATTAAACGCTCTGAAACGTTTTTTTATAAACGTTATCAGTATGTTTTTGTTTTCTGTAACAAAACGGGCAAATCTTTTAGAGTTTTCAAAACCCTCGGTATACATAAAGCATAACCGTTCGTGACTGTTTTTTATCATTTTATCATATTTATTGCAGACACTTTGAAAGTAATCTTCTCGCCTCATGTTAAGAGGAGCGGGCATCTTTACTGCATCCATACTCAAAACTCCTTTTCTTTTTCCTTTATTCGTTCAGTTTCACGTTCCCATTTGCATCCACAGGCAGGACAGAAGTTTGCCTTTGATAAGTAAGGCATAAGCACGTCATCAAACGCCCTGAAGCAATTGCGACAGATATTTGTGCTATGGTTCAACGATGAGACTTTAGGTTTCTGACCGTCAAACTTATTGATGTACATATGAGAAATTATCTCATCCCTGTTATCTTCGCAGATGCTCCATATATCTGTCATGCAAATGCCTATCTCATAAGCACCTGCAAACGAATTAAAAGCAAGAAAGCTAATCCACACGTCCGCATTCTTACTTCCTTCAAAGTAGTTGTCGTTCGCTCTGCTGTTTTTGCACATTTCTGCCACAGGGCGGTATATCTCCCACCGCTCATTCGATATAAGATTGGCAGCCATACGGCAGTATTCTTCAATAGAAGACTCATCTTCCTTCATAAGGCTTATGATGCGGTTGACTGTCGGCATTTCAGCAACAGCAAATATCATCTTGCTCGAATTAGTCATCTGTACTCTCATGATTTTCTCCTTATCCTTTGATTTTAGCTTATCATTATATACAGTATACCATATTAGAGTACAAATTGTCAAGATTTTATCCGTAGTTTTTACGTTATTAAAACGGAGAAATATTCAGCTAAATAAAACTTTTTTTCGTCATTATAACGAAACAGGGGATTGCTAAACAGCAACCCCCTATGGTTTGATTTATTTGTGTTTGCACTGCTCCAGTTTATCATACTGCATAAGGTAATAATCATTCATTACTTCTGAATCCGTCACCTCTTCGGGTGCAACAAAATCACCATTCTTATTAACTGCAAAATAGGATGTAATAACAGGATATTCTTCCATAGCGGCAAGACGAACGTTATCAAATTCGTTAAGCGGCAAGCCGCAAGACTTCTTTAATACAGCCGACAGATAATTCACACTTATCTTATCATGTTGTTCCCAGTCAACTTCATAATTTGCCCACATAAGATAAGGGACTACATAATAATCCGCAAGTTTTTGATATTCATTGCCACCGTCCGAATACTTACTGTTATACCATTCAAACTCCAATGCAGGCTGATGGTCTCCGAACATAACAAACACTGTCGGTTCATCACTGTTTCTTAATTTTTCAAGATACTCTGCAAGAGCTTCATCACTGATGTATGTGAGATTAAGATACTGATTAGCGGCAGGCACGGTCTCTTGTCCCAATCCGCTTATCAATTCATTATAATGCTTGTTGTTCCAAGTAGAATATTTGGGCTGTTTCCCTTCGGGAATATATTCTTTCATATCATCATATGTAAAATCAAATCCATATCCGCCATGATTTTGCATAGTAACGCAAAAGATAAAATCTTTCCCCTCTTTATCCAGAGAAGATATTTTTTTATAGCACTCGGCATCACTTATCAATCTGCGATAATATTCGGCTTCCCCAAAATACGGAAATGAATAATCAGGATTAAAAGCATCTGGTTTGAAATCAAACCCTTCAACAAACGTTTCACCCGAAATAAAGTCATTAAACCCTAATTGAGGATAAACGCTTAATCTTCTCCACTCTTTCCCATAATAAGGATGAACAGCAGTAGTGTTATATTCAAGATTTCTCAAATCGGATGAAAGGCTTTGGCAGTCATTCAATGGTATTTGTGTATACGGTGTAGACACTGGAATGAAAGCCATGCTGCAGCCCGTCAAAAACTCAAATTCAGTAACAGAAGTGCCGCCGCCAAATATATTGACATACATATCTCCTTTAACACAATTATCTTTAAGCCCATGCCAGTTTTTTAAAGGAGAATCCGTCATATCAGTATCCCCTACTATATCAAAATCCGCAAAAGCCTCATTCATGACCACTACCACATTAGTCGGTACGGTCTTTTGGTCGTTGTCTGATGCGGCATACACTGTTTTTAATTGAGTCATTTTTTCAGAAGTATAATCATCTGGCGGAACCGCTTTTGATTCTATATACTGATTGTATAAACCATAAAAGAAGCCATATTCAAGGAAAAAGCCCTGCTCATCCCAACCGCCTGCTTCAGTCTTCAAAAGTCCTGTAACAGTTATAAGTGTTATTATTCCGATACTCCCAAACGATGCTATTCCGCCTGCCACTGAACTTTTCAGCGTCTTTTTGGAATACTGTGCCGAAATTTTATTTAAGAGCTTAAAGCTTAATACCGTGACCAGAACGAACAGTAAGGTATGTATGATTATCCATACGCTTACAGGCGGTTTATATCTGCCTGATACTCTTAGTGCTTCTACAACATTATAGACATCAAGAAAGTTGAGTGGCTGCCCTCTTGCTGCAATAACATACTCATTAGCATAATATAAGGCGAAAGTTATAACGGATTCACCTATACACGAAACTTTGAAATTACTTATTAAAAGCAGCAATCCTGCAACAGGTAAAACAAATAACAAGTTAATAATTATTTTATCAATATCCACAGGGTATAAAAGCATAATCATGCAGACAGAATGCAGAAGCAAAACAGCATAAGGTTTTATAGATTCGGGTATTTTACCCGCAGCCATTTTTACAAAGCCTATGAAACTGAGAGACTTTTTTGTACTTTCTTTTATCTCATTGTTAGATTCCATTTACAACCCTTTCTTATGATACATTTTTAAGAGAACATTTGTTTATATGTCCTTTTGTAATGGTTTTGACCACAGCATTAACAAACTCGCTTTTTATCTTGGCAGGAACAGTTATTTCATAGAATTCGTTATTTTTTACATTCCACAAAAAGCCTTTCCTTTTTTCAAACATCAGCAGATACATAGCAAGCTGAAGAAAATGCTCGTGCTGAACTTCGGACACAAATTTCAGTTCATATATACTGTCATCTTTCATAACATCACATCTGCCAACAACAGAAATATTGCCGTCAACTGTTTTCAAAACCAGTTCTCCTTGTTTCTGAACAGTTTCATTTTTGTCTAATTTGGTCTGCATACGCTCAAACAGCATCTGCTCTTGTTCTTCTGTCACAAAAGGTGGCTTAATTTGTCGGATGTACCTTTCATAGCAGGTATCTAATGCAGTCAGAAGAAGAATCTTATGGTCTGTCGTTATATCATCTTGGTTCCACATACCTGTATAAAAATTAGGACGGTCAGGCATACTGCGCAAATACTTTATTTGGGCATCAATATCATAATTTTTGAAATATTTAGCCTCTATAAATTCGCCAATACAAGGAGAAAGGTCGATTTTGCCGTCTGCTGAAGGTATATCCAAAACAGTTTCGTCAAACTGATGGAAACGCTTCACTTTCAGCATTGAATAACATTCTTCAACATCTTCTTTGTATTTGAAATCAAACATTTCTGAAACATAAAAAGGCTTTTCAGGATTACAATAATCGTATTTTGTTTCAAGCGGTTCCGTCAGGCAATTGTCTCTGTCATTAAGTTTTATAACACTCCCTTTGTCGCTTGTCACAAAAATTATCCGCTCTTTTCCCCTGCTTGCCGCTACGCAAAAAATATTTTTCAATATCTCATAATTTGACGAAGGGAAGTTATTCCGCACATACCAATAGCTGTCCGTATAATCAAATACGACACATATTTTACGTTCCAACCCCTTTGAACTGTCATAAGTTGTAAAAATCGCCGTGTCAGCACTGGGCTTACAGCAACTCCTGTCTTCATCTGTGATACTTGCATAGACAGTGTTTTTATTGTACTTCTTAGGATAAAGGCGTTCGAGCGTATTAAGCACCCTTGACATATTACCTGCCCTTGTACCCAGACAAAGTACATTTGCGGGGTCCTGTACAGAAAGAAAGTCTACAACTTTGTCTATCCCAATAGTCTCTGTTTTGCACTCCTTGTTTACCCCTTTTATATTTTTACACCATATCCACCCTAAAGCATCCGCAAGTTCTTTATTAAGACGAAAACACTGAGTAAAACTTATAGTTATAAAGTCATCGAGATACTTGTTGATAAAATCAGGCACATCAAGCGTTGTTTTATCATATATCTTTTGCTTCATATCACCGACAGCAACAAGCTGAACATCAGGACACTGTTCTTTGATATAGTCAAGCATATCTGCTATTTCCTGCTCAATATCCTGATACTCGTCAAGAACAACTAAATCATAGTTTACAGGCAATTCAGGTCTTTCCCGATTAAAGGTTTGGATAAGGTCGGATATACCCGATTTTATCTTTGCTCGCTGAAGACACATATACGCAAATCCATGATAGTTTGTTACCGTCACATTTTGTTTCTTTATCTTTGCCTGCGCATCCACTTTCAGCAAAGTATTATATGTAAGGTAAAGAATATTTTTTCCAGTTATCTCATTACAAAGCACTTGTATAGCAGTTGTTTTACCGCTGCCTATACAAGCGTCTACCAGTACATTATGACCCTCTTTTACTTTGTCTATAAAATCTTTTTGCTCTTCGGATAAATCCGAATATTCCATAAAAGATATACTTTTGGGAGAAATGTTGTTATCATCTTTCCAACGGCTGAATGCAGCTTCGTTATCATCCCCGATATAAAACCATCTTTTTTCTCTGACATCCCACATTGCTCCGAGTGCTTTCGCTCTGTCTTTTTCTTTAAAAGGAACATTCAGATATATTTTTCCAGATTTCATAAAGTCACCTCTCCTTGCTGTCCCTCTGTTTTGCCCTTTCTTTTATTTTGGTACAAACTAAGGAATACGTTTCTTTTGTTATTTCATCATTTTTCAAATTCGGGTTCACTTCGAGTCCCTGTTTAAAATCACGCAATTCCTGCATATTCATAGGCTGATACATAGGGTCAGCAAACAAAAATTCAGGTACAAGTGTTCGGTTTCCATGCCGCACCGTCACTGCTCCGCATTTAATATATCGGTCCAAAGCAACATTGCCATTCTTATCGGCTTCAATAACTCTGGCATAAATTTCAAAATTCTTGTTTGATGAGTTTCTTTGACACTCCTGTGGTTTACAAATAAGAAAATCGTCTTTTTTAAACATAGCCGCTTCTCCTTTGCTTTTGACAAAAAGCAGACAGAACTTAACGTGTTTCAAGACCTGCGTATATCATTCTATTCCGTAATCATATTCGCAAAGCCAGACATCGCCGTTTGGTGTTGTCACCACCGCAACGCAAGGGGAATCCTCATCATAAGGGTCTCCGCTTGAAAATTCAAACGCATAGCCCTTATACGAAAAGCTAACTTTTCCCCAATTAAACGGAGAAATTTTTATGGAATACTCTTTTCCCATTATATCTGCAACGCTGATTTTAACGAGACCACGCTCCGTAAGTGCATATATATCAGGAAAATGCTGTTTATGACAAATAACACGCACCTTATCATCACCTATAATACCGTGATGGATACTGGTCAGCCAATGATATGTGTCTTCAGCATCAGCAATACGGCAGGCTTGTTCCCACTCACCGCCTTCGTCATTATCGTATATATGTGCATCTTCGTATTCAGGCGTTCTTTTGCCGTTCAAATATACATTTGCTCCGTAATCACTATATGCCATAAATATTCTCCTTTGATGTTACACATCGGTCCAGTCAAACGCCTGTCCGCACCACCTGCAATGATGAGAAGTATTATCACCTATCATACCTACAACTTGGTGACATTCAGGACACATATAAACCGATTTACCAATATCCTTTTCGGGTCTTTGAGGCAACATTCTGTATAAGCCTTCGAGAGCCTTTACATATGTTGCTGTCACTGCGTCTCCTGTGAAATTCTGCGTTGTAAGCTGCGAATTCTCAAAAATATGGATAGCACCTTCCAAGGTCAGTTCCGTAGTAACAGCAGCCTTTTCCGAAGTGTTTGTTTTTAATGCAAACTTAATAGCTTCTTTAGCTGTTTTATCAGCCAGTTCGTTGTACTTATCTCCTGAATGTGCTTTTACCTTTTCAAAAGTTACCTCAACATCCGCATTACAGATAAAAGAAACATAATCCTTTGTTGCAGGCTTCTTAGCTTTCCATGCGCCAGTTGCCCATTTTTCAATGCCCTCATAATCATAAAAGATATGGATAGTCTTCTCACCGTTGCTGACCGCATAATTCACAGCAGCCTTTACGCCTGCAAGTTCTCCTGCTACGTTCCAGATACCGTCCGTATCTTCTCCGCTCCCGCTAAGTACACAAAGCTGTTCGTTGCTGTCATTCAGAATGATTGCTCCATAACCATACAGCCCTGAATCTTTATCATAAGAACCATCAACATATGCTTTCATAATACATTCTCCTTTTATGCACACTCACAAAATTCCTCAAACGACATCACTCTGCCGTAATATCTTGCTTCTTCCGCATAATCGTCATAATCTTTGCGGAGCTGTTCGTAATACTGTTTCATAGCATATATCTCGTTCAATATTTCAAGCTGTTCTTGTGTATACATTTACACCACTCCTCATCAATCATTAAATACATTATACCATATTAGAGTACAAGTTGTCAAGGTTTCATCTGTATTTTTAACGTTATTTTATATACAATATTTTCTTTTCTTTCTTGTATAAATTGTGCAATGTAACACAAAAAGACCGCCTGTAAAGCGGTCTCTGTTTATATACTTAACAGTTAGCGATTCTCATAACAAACTGCCGAACCAATCTGTTAAAGAAAACCACAATAACTGTTTAGTATCAAAGAAAAGAACATCCTCATTTTGAAAGGATGCTCTTTTGTTATCGTGCATTGTAAAGAGGGTTTAATTACATTATACTTATATAAACACGTTTGTCAAGCTATTTCCAAAATTTTACATTTTGTTCATAGTTGATAACATCTGTTTTATTTATCAAAGTTTGATTTATTGATGAAGCGGAAATATGGAATATCTTAGATGCTGTCTTTTTAAACAGGGGAATAACATTGTATTTGAAACGGTATTAGTTATCTTCTTGTGTGTGAACGCTTTTTTCTTCCTCTTTTGCAATTTCTTCCTCTTTTACAAGCTGTTCGCCGTGCGTTATCGCTTCTGACAGCATTTCAAGTACCAGAATTACGCCCCACCCGATAACCGTGCATATAACAGCTTCCATATGACTCATTCCAACAATATCAATAAGTATCACCATTGGAACACCTATAGAAAAACCAAGTAAACAAACCACCAAGATAACAGGAAATATAATTTTAACAATCAAAAGATACAGACCTTTGCAAAACTTATCATACATAACTGCCACCCTCTTTGCGTGTTTTATCCGTCTAAATTTTGCTTATATATTATTGATACCTGTTCAGCAGATAAAACAGGCAGCTCATCAAACGCTGTTTTGATTTTATCTTGGACCTCTGCTTTTATGTCTTCCTGTTCTATTGTCAGACAGGCGTTTTCTATCTGTTTTACAAAAGAGTCTTTGGTTTGTGTCTTGTTTATAAATTTATCAGTGATATTACTGTTTTCAGCTTCAAGAAATCCCTTTACTTTGTCTGTGATATATGCTGTAACAATATCACTCGGAGTCCTTCTCCCAGTTATATAACACGCTAATGTGTTGCGAGGGATTTTTAAAAATTCCGCAAGTTTATCGTATGTAAGCCCCGATTCCCGATAAGCTTGAGCAACACGCAGGTTATTATCCGATAATTTGTTCATTGCACTATCCTTTCAAACCGTTCAATTACTAAAATTCCCCTGCACTTCTCCTTCGTAAATAATATTATAAATGAGACTCATAGGAGACAATCCATACACATTGGATGAAATAGAAACGATTTTGTTTCCTTGTCTTGTCAATTCATTTATTACACTATTTACAGTTTCTTCGATTTTGGGAATATCATTAACGGAAGAAAATACAATTGCTTTTATATATCTTGTTTTCACGAACCCACTTCTCCTTTGCTATGTTCCAATATCTTATCCCAATTATCCAAAGCATACGCCGTAGCATCATAATATTTCGCATACGAATCCGCATCTTGATATTTATACCACTTGCTTTCGTATAAAGTCATCCACGTTAAAGCATACTGTGCAGTTGACTTTGTTCCACTGTTAATCGGAACTAAAATGCTATACTCTGTTTTAGTATTGATAGCTATACTGTCAAAATCACAATCATCGCTAAGAAACCAACTGTATAGTTCTTCAAACTTGTCAGCCATTGCATATTCTTTGACCACACCAATAAATTTATCAGTTTTGTCAGCCCATTCGCAAAATACAACAATATTATAAAAAAGAAATATTGTAAGCGAGAAAAAAGTTAATCCAACAATATTTTTAAATTGCGTAAAACACTTGCTGCCGCCTAAATACTCTAATGCCCATAAAAAGCATGGCGTTATGAAAACACAACTAAATATCAATGGACGAGCTACCATTGCTCTTGATAAAGATAATGCACTTGCATTAGCAAAAGCAACTGTTAAAAACATAACGATAACAAGTATATCGGTTATTTTTCTTTTATCCCTTTTTGTGAATATTATTATGGCAGTAAAAATAACAATAAACTGCACAAAGTTGGAAGCAAACATCTGAAACAAATAAAAGCGAAAAGCATTCCACACTGCACTTATATTTTCCAAAACACCTTCGCTTAATGATGCCCATTCGCTGTTTAATGCTCTGTTTTCATTTCCTGATGACAAAATTACAACACATATACACGGTAATAACAAAATAATAGTAACACAATACCAGAAAAAAGATTCTTTTTTATCGGAAAATCTTTTTATTAAAAACGTTCCTAATAAAATTAAAATAATTATTCCGCCAGTCGTCTCATTAGTGATAGCAGACAAAGCAATCAACGGCAACATCATCCACCGTTTGGTCGTTTTTAACGGCAAATCAAAAACAATATAATGAACAACATTTAAAAGCAGTGTGCTTGTCCACAAATAGTTTATTGCCCCTGATAGCCATAAATAACATTCTGTAAAATGATATGTCATGAAAAACGGAAGAAGATAACACGAAGCAAAAGATATAATAGATGGCTTGCGACACTTAGAATCTTCTGCAAGAGATACTGTTATTTTATACAATGACTCACAATGTATAATAAACACAAAACTATTCACAATATTAAGCACGGCTTTTGGCATCAAGCAGAAAACAAAAGCAAAGAAGTGACACACCACTCTTCCGCCAGATAATTGATAATAATTCTGACACGACTCTATTACATCTTTCAGATTTTTCATAGGATTAGGAGCATCCAACGGCGAAAAATCCGTCCACACAAATTTAAAATGCCAGTCATCGGTTATATAAGGCATCTTAAAGTTTAAAAACAAAAAAATCCCGAAAGCAACGCTCCTTATAACCCATTTTATTATACTTTCTTTCTTAGGAAAGTCTTCGCTCATTTTGACCTCACATAAACTAATAGGCGGACACTATCAAACATTTTCTGTTAATAATGCCCGCCTGCTTGTTTTATTTATCTGCCCCAACCATTCCCACGATTATTCTGATTAGATGCAGGTCTATTCTGATTAGATGCAGGTCTCTGAGCCTGCCCCCATGTTCTGCCCTGATTCTGAGCAGGAGCATTGTTCTGCGTTCTCTGTGCAGCAGGAGCAGGACGAATCTGCTGAACGTTCTGCTTATTCTGGACCGCCCGTTCCTTAGTGGCATTCTCAATATTTTTCATCTCGTCTGTATCACTATCCTTAGTATCATCAAGCAGGAAGAGTGCATTAAGGCAATATTTCCTTGCATAGGAACTTGCCGTTCCTGTACATTGGTCCGCTGTCATGTTCTTATGTGAGCATTCACAGGCAAAAGCCGAAGTCTCAAGGTGTTCTCCGCTCTCACAATCAATGAAACGTGCGGTAGCCTTTATATATCTTACAGGAGTAGTCTTTGTCAGTGTCACACCTTCCTCGTTGGTCTGCGTAATAGTCTCTGTGTGTTCTGTCATCATTATGCTGTCTTCCATGATGACAACACATTCCTGCTCTTCAAGGAAAGGCTTCAGCGCTTCGAGAATGCCCTCTGCGTTTCGGTAGTTATACTTACCGTAGCTGTTATACAGGTTCTTAGGAGCTTTCATCTGTGTCTGAATGGCAAGAAGCTTCTGATATACATTCTTCTTGATTGCCTTTGTCTTTTTCTGCTTTTCAGGAACAGGAGCTGCGACAGGCGCACTGTTTACTTCCTCAAAAGGGATTTCCTGAACTGCGGATGTTCCGTTGATTTCACTCATAATAATACCTCTCTTTTAAACGGTAGCAACAGGTCGTGTCGCTTGGTGTTTATCGTTTGATTACTCTTTAATTATACTACTTTTAGTTTGCGTTGTCAACTATTTTTGATGAATTTATCCGTAGAATTTGCGTTAATTATGTTGTGCTGATTTGTATAATATAACGAACTCACTACTTTTCAGACAAATATTCAACAGGACAATAATCATCAGTAAATATAATACTATCAGCAGTGATGTCAACGCTTTCAGTATCAAAGCCATAATCATAATCAGATGCAATCAATATCCAATTATAATTTTCACCTTCTGCTTTTTGCAGCCATATATATTTAAATACTGAACCAACTGTTTTTATTTCAGAATTAAAAAATTCGGAACGATATGTGTAAGGGTCTCCTATCAGATTCATCGCATAAAGACCGTTATCAGTAAGAGCGGATTTGACAGTTTTGACAGCCTCTTGTGTTGCCAGAGAACGGGCAGGCACCTTTCCTGTAAATGTATCGTTCAACACGGCATCATATTTTTTATCTGTCTGTGCAAGATATATTCTGGCATCATCCGTATACAAGCCCAATCTTTCTGTTCCGTATTGCCTGATAAAATCTTGCAGTCCAAAATATTTCTTTGCCGCTTCTGTAACTCCACCGTCTATCTCAACAACATCTATTGATTTATCAGCATAATGGCTGACTATATATCTCGGATAATTATACCCTGCTCCGCCTAACATACACAGTTTATCCGCATCTGATTTATCAAATATTGCATTGTATGCTTTCTGATATTCAAATACCAACTCGTTTTGCTTTGCAGGGTCTGTGTACATTGCGGATTCAAAACCGCCCGCAACTGTAAAGTATCTGATGTTTTCTCCATCTATATCAGTTGATTCAAATATTCTGACATGGCTTTCGTCCGTGTCGATTATAGTTATATTGTTACTTGCGGCGGTTTCATTTATTTGAGACATATTAACAGCAATCAACGCCAATGCTATTACTGACGAAAGAATGTACTTGAAAGAATATTTTAAGCAGATAATATAAACAAGAGTATATAATCCTAAAAATGCAGCCAAAGCATAGAGAATTGAATTACAGCCAAAATGCGGTATCAATACAAGACCGCCAAATACCGTTCCGAGCAAACTGCCTATCGTAATTACCGTATATATGACTCCTGATTCGTTTCCAATGTTTTCACCTGATAACACCGCTTTATTGATTATAGGACTAAACATCCCTATTGCCGTACACGGCACCAGAAATAAAGCTATAACTATCACAGCGGTTATTGTTGAATTGCTTATCGTAAGCAAATAATCATTTATCAAAGCGATAAATGCGACTGAAAATGTTGAAATCAACATCAATATGATTTTTATTTTGTTAAGGTCTTTTTTATCCGCTAATTTTCCGCCACAGTAGTTTCCAAATGCATTAGCGAGCAGCATAATGCTGATGATTATGGTCCACACAAAATTAGATGACCCATAATACGGAGATAGTATTCTTGCTGCCACAAGCTCCAGTATCATAGCAATCGCATTGGTCATAAACAAAAGTATATGTAATTCGTATTTCTTTATCAAGCAGTAACATCTCCGTCCGTGAGTTGTGCAACATCTTTTGCTGCCGTCTCAATAGCTATTTTAAGTTCATTTAAATAATCAAGTTTCCGTGCCATAGCAAATAAAGCGTTATCGACCATCTGATTGAACATATTTCTGAAAACCGATAACTTTTCGGGTTCTCTGCATTCAAGCAGGGTATGGTCAACAGCAGAAGGCTTAAATGAACATTTTTCACCAATCAAAACTATAAAATCCTCAGAGTTTTTGTGCCTTTCCTTAACTCTCAATTTAATTGTACACACAATGTAATTTGAACTTTTACCGATGTTTTTTATATCTGTACAGAATATCCCGACTTCCTCACAATCAGATATATGCCATATTTGCCCGTATTCCAACGGAGACCCTTTATCCGATTTACGGCTTATCAGAAACAGATTATGCAGCGTATCTATATATAAATTTCCATAAGATGCAGTACACTGAAATTGCTTCGCCTTGTCCCTGTTTGCGTCAACCATCTTTTTTAACGAATCCACAGATGTTGATGATACATTCGTTTTATATGGCACAAACGCAACGCATTCTTTGCATACAGGTCCTGCTTTGGTTTTCGGAGCAAAAGGTCCTGTTTCTTTTCCACATATTACACAATTTCCCATAATTTCCTCTGTTACAACACTTTACAGTTTGCATTTGTGTCTACATCACAGCCACATATGACAAACTTACATTCTTCGTTTGAATAGGTTATCTCTTTGAACTTTTGCTCGGCTTCCTGTATGTTTGGCTCAATTTCATTATTGCTCTCAACAGGTATTGTTTCTGTTCTTGAAAGGTGTCCTGTTCCGTAATTAAAAGCGTGTTTATCTATCACTTCATCAAGAATGTTTCTTGCGGTACGACCGTTTCCGAAAGAAGGGAGTCTCATTTCGTTCACACAGCGCACAGCAAACCGTTCCAGAGCCTCATTTGAAACAGTAAGATTATGGGATTTAGCCATACTTACAAATATTTCCTGCATTTCAGATACGGAATAATTTGGAAACTCAAGATACTCCTTGATACGGCTCTTAAAGCCCTCGTTTGAATCAAGCAGTCTTTTCATGTCATTTTTATATCCCGCCAAAATAACAGTAAATTTATCCCTGTTATCTTCCATTTCCTTTATAAGAGTAGCTATAGCCGCTTTGCCATAATTCGTATTGCCGTCTATTATTGTATAAGCCTCATCAATAAACAGCACTCCGCCATAGGCTTGTTCAATTATCAGCTTTGTCTTTGTATCCGTCATTTCTCCTGCTTTAAGGAAATTCCCGTCAACTTCTACGCATTTGTTTTCCTTGATATATCCGTATTTGTAAAGAAATCCTGCTATAATTCTTGCGATTGTTGTCTTGCCCGTTCCTGCCGAACCGTAAAAACAAAAGTGTCTTCCGTTCATTCCATATTGCTGTACGGCAGACAATTGCTGTTTCTTTTTGGATTTATCAGTTTTATTCATTTCCTTTTCAAACTTCATTCTTGCAGCCATTTCAAGAACTTTTTTCTTGACATCCGCAAGTCCGACAAGACTGCTCAAATCACCTTCAGGGTCTGCACTGCCTCGTCTGATTATATTTTTCAGGGCAGTTGTAGATATAAGGGCTTCCATCTGAGCTGTCTTCTGGTAATCTATCTGCTCCCGCTCTTTTCTTGTAAGCCCAAGCAGATGTTTACTTTTGTTCCTGCCGAACTCATCATATTCATTATCTTCAATGGCTTTTTCAAGCATCAGTTTCAAAGGTATTTTTAAAACAAGCCATTGTATAAGAGAAACAGCACATATCACCAAACCAACAGTGTTTTTGGATATTGGAACATCTGCTATGCCAAGATACATAAATGATAAAACAGGCATGACCGTACTTGCGGTATTCAAAATAATAGCCAGAGGATAATTGGTCTTACGCTGTTTTCTTTTCATATCATACCTCATTGTTGTCTGCCGATTGTTCTGCGTTTGCCTGCACAGCGGTCAGGTTTTGCTGCCGCCTTTCTTTTAAATCCACAGAAACAGCTTCTTCAGCTTCTTTTTCTGCTTTTTCTTCTTTCTTCTTTTTTTCTTCTTCTTCCTCACGCTGCTTTTTTAGTGCTTCTTCACGAGCCACCTTTATTTCTTCCATTTTTTCAGTCACAGGGTCACGAAGATATATAACTCCTGCAATGGCAATCAGTCCTGCCACAAAACAAGCAACGATTGTTTTAGTAAACAGACCGCCAAATGTCAGTTTTGAATAATAGTAATCCAACTGTGAACTGCTAAGACTATCTATATTGTCTTGTAAAGCTTGAATAGCCGCTAATTTATGCGAATAGACAGTCCATTTTTCTTCCATAGACGCAGAATTAGTATCTAATATCTGATTTGCGGTAGATTTTTTTAAATCCAGTTCGGCTATCCTGCTGTCTGTTTCTGCTATACCCGATTCGAGAGCTGTTATTTGTACGGTAAGTTCTTCAATTTTGCTGTTTTGCTCTGACCGCCATTCATCAACTTTTGCTCCTTCATCGTTTTTTCTTTCTTCCATTTTTTCGGTTATCTTGTTTATTTCAGCATTAAGCACAGTGATTTCATCAGCAAATCCCTGCTTTTGAGTATCAAGTTCTTTTATTCTGTTGTCATACCCATTGATTTCCTCTTTATTTTTATCCACTAAATCAGAAACAAAGCAAAAGTCCTGATAAACTTTTTCATTTTCGGAAGAAATCATATCTATTTGTTCTTTGGCGGATTCTATTTGTTCATCATACGCCTCAACGATGGTATCTATTGTTTCATTCCGCACAGCGACCATTGTACTGCTTGTAACTATCGAAACTACAACAGCGCAAAACGCAGAAGCGAGAGCGGCTGTTATTATTCGCCCGATATGGTCGTTTTCATCTATCTCCACTTTTTCGTTATTAAACAATTTCTTGGTAATAGCCTTATAAGGCTTAATAACGCTTATCAGCAAGCAAACAATCAAAGACAACCCCAAAACCGCCGCCTGCTCAATACCTTGGCATCCCGTGACTGCTGCTCCTGTTATGCCGATTACAAGTCCCGCCACAGTACCTGATACAATATCAATTTTTGCTATAGGATTTTTACCCTTTTTATTTGCCATTTAACTCATTCACTCCTCATCCTCTGCTTCGCTCATCTCGTCATCTTCCTCATCTTCATCGTCACCGTTCTCATATGCGGCTACCATGCCGTTATACATTGCTTTTGCATTATCAAACTGATTCTGTATATTATCGGAAAACTGACTTTCTATCCGCTTGTACTTTTCAAAATTCTTTGTTGCAAGTAAAATGCAAGTAATGACCGTTCCTAATAAAAAGCCTGCAATTCCCGCTATTAAATAACCCATATTCTTACCTCTCTTATTTATACCGTTTTATACATTGAAAAAATCAATATTATACCCATTCACCGCAAATATCTTCGGGATAATCAAGGTTTTGCGTTATACCATTGTAATAACCTTGCTGATATGCACACAGTTCTGTATCATTATTTGCTGAATCAGCATCATCCACCGCCTGATTGTAGCCGTCTCTGAAACCAATCGCATAACCATTGCATCTCATTGCATCAGCATAACCTTTTTTCCAACCTACAAGCCATGTGTCTGAACGCTCTTTGTTTTTGCGGTCCTTTGCCAAAATCAGTTTTACGGTTTTCCCCGCTCCTGCACCGACCAGACAGCCTGCAACAACACAGCCTATAATTTTAAAAACCTTTTTATTGGACTTAATGAAAGAAAATATCCTCTGCATAACGATTTACCTTTCTTTGATATTTTTGTGATACAAAGCAACAGGCTTGCCTATGCCATGTTCTTTCTGATACCGCATAACATACTCTATATTATCTCTGACATTTAATTCAGCAGGACTATCCTTGCCGTATCTGCTTGCAATGTCCTGCAATCTCCCTTCAAACCCCACACGATAGCCTTGTGCGTTTACGCTCATATCTGCTTCCATAACAAGCATAAACTCTGCTGTCATACAAGATTTGCCAAACTGAGCTTCAAGTTCTTTCAAGTTTTCCCCGTGATGCCTTATTGCAAAAACAATATCTTCATCAACACCTATCCCCGACAGAAGTTCAGCTCCATACGCTTCATGCCCTTGATGCGCCTTGATATAACCAATATCATGCAGCAGCCCGACCATATACATCACATCGGGATTCAGTCCGTAATCTGATGCCCGTTCTCTCATATACTCGGCAACACCAATCATATGAGCCATTTTATAACGATTTATATGCTCGTTATCTGCTTCTTTATAACTTCCTGCCATATAGCATTCACCTTATTCCATAATCGTATTGCGTTCCTGCTCTTTTTCAAAAGCAACGGCGTTGATAATGTCTGTTAAAGTTTGCTTTTCTTTATCAGACAACTCTTCCCTGAGTAAAACAGACAGCTTTGTGTCTCTTATGCCAAGCTTCTTGGCTACTTCATATAAATACACACCCTTAGATTTTGCCAAGGATTTAATATCTGCGTTTTTAGTCACACAGCATAGACCCCTTTCTACAATAATAATAAAAATAATAATAACTAATACAATTATACAATTTTTCAATACAGATGTCAATACTTTTATCCGTATTTTTTGCGTTATTTTTAATAAAAAATAATAGCCAAAACCTGCGTTTTAGCTATTATTTAATAATCGAATCATTTAATCTTGTGTTATTGAATAAGTAGCTTGTGACTTAAACATTCTTTTTGCAAGACTATCATCAAAACCCGTAAGTGCTTTTTTTATTTGTACATAATCTGAATAAAAATCAGGTCTGTTATTTTGTA
>ODAJ012150433.1_pt1 | contig 21241 bp, 26 predicted proteins | sample 1539241 | NCBI WGS metagenome assembly ODAJ01 (sample SAMN02144231, study PRJEB22623) | gut metagenome | biome: sheep rumen | host: Ovis aries | place: New Zealand | reverse complement strand
GAATACCAAAATCCATGGCGAACCTAAAATTCCGATTTTAAACACATGCCCAAGCAAAACAATTCCGATTGCGGTTACCATTACCATTCCATATACAATAAACGGACCGACACCGTATAGCGGCAGCTTCTGCCCTTCTTTCACAAAATTCTTTAACATAACAAACTCCTGCAACTACTTTGCCTTTTCCATATTAGCTTAATCCTTACCTCTTTCGATCTATTCCAATCCCCGTAAAGATTATTACAAACCAGATTATCATGCTTTCGCTCATGAGCCCGTTTGTAAAACCAAGGCGGAAAGCACTTTCCGGCATAATAGATGAAATCAACTTTAAAACGCCGAATATAACCAGCACATTCGTAAATGCCATTCCTCTTTTAAATATGGTCTTTCCGGAAATCTGCAGGTAAAACCAGTATAAAAATACCGGAAGCATCAGTGCTTCACTCACTACAATCAGCCATGAAAAATTCGAATACAATCCTTCGCAAATTATGATTGCATCCCCCGCAAACCCGTTATTATTCAGCCATGCAAAAAGGCTTAATATTACAACATAGATCAGATGCAGAGCAATCCATGGCGTTAACCCGAATGCATTCAGATAATGATAAACTTTTTTGTGTTTCTCGCTTTTTATATAATCCTGAATAAGAAACAATGCTATTCCGTAAAAAATAATTCCCGGAAAAGCAAGCGCCATGGCAAGGATATATCTCCACTGCGGAATCTGTGCGGTACCGGCTGTCAGCCATATCAGTTTCCCGGTATGCGCCGGATTCCCATACATCATCAGCCAGTCTCCGCCGCCATAACACATACACCCAAGCAGACCACATATTAATCCTATTGTTCTCTTTGTTTTGTTATTCATTTTGTCTCCCGTTTTTCCTTTGCTGTTACTTGTCATTTGAAAGTATCATTCATCTTCCGCAACTGCCTCCCGCTTTATTGTTTTTACAAAGAACAGAAAGTAAATCATATGTGCAGTCCATACCACCGCGAGTATGATGCAGGGAATCCAGATTCCTTTTCTTGACATAAAAAAGAATCCAAGACCCATAAGAATCGTAACTGTAGTCAAGATACTTGCCTTGGTTGACACAAGCATTCCCCTCTTTTCCACAAAAGATTCCAGGTGCTTTTTATAAAGCTTTGTACCCTTAAACCAATTGTTCAGCCTGTCGGAACTTCTGGCAAAGCAGTATGCCGATACCAGATAAAACGGGGTTGTCGGAAGGATCGGAAGCACTACTCCGACCGTTCCCAGTGCCAGACAAATACAGCCAATCACAATGAATATAATTTTCTTAACTCTCACTTCTTTTTTATGTCTCCATATTGTTAGTTGCATCTAACCGCTATTCATAAAATAATGCGCCGTCATGGCGCATTACGTAGTTAGTCACCGCTAACTATTTTATGACAATTACACGTTTTTTTCAAGGGGAAACCATCCGAATTCTTTTGACATTTCGATTCATCATATGCCTTCCGTAATACCGGTATGCAAACCTCTTAATTGCCGAGAGTTCCTGATGATGCTCTTTTAACATCTCATCCGGCGAATCAAATATACCGAAATCCTGATTGTTTCCTTCGCGCTGGATATACGTATTATTCCTGTTAAAATCAATCACGGGATTTTGGAAATCACTGACTGCCACCCCGTATCTGCAAAACGCTCCGGTGCATTCTTTGTTGATATTCTGCAGTTTACTTAAGTACTCTTTATCAAGGATAAATGCCTCCAGCTCATACCATTTCCCTTCAAAGAAGACTTCCACGACGATAACATATTCATTTTCAAAAATAATTCTGCTCATTTTTACCCGGCCGATAACCCATCATATCATCAATGCTTTCAAGCACAGGTATAGCATACTTTTCACCGCCAAACAACCATTGTTCATGCTGCATGTCAAATTCACGGATGTCGGGATTCCGGAAATATTTCAAATACCGCTTCTTATATCGCTTGCCCATTTTATTGGCATAGATAAAATGGACTTTTGTGCCTTCCACATACGTATCTTCATGCAAATGCGTTAACAGGTCTGTATAGTACTCGTTCTTTACGGACTCCGGACTGAACTTTGAAAAGCATTCCACAAAGGTTTCCGCCGACACATCATCCATATCAAAGAACTTCTTCAGTTTTTCTTTTGTTTTATTCTTTTTGGCTGTACTTTTTGTTACTCCTGTCAGCAAAGGAACAACAAGTAAAGACTGGAGTTTTGCGCTTACCTTTCCGCTTTGATCAAGATCGCTGCTGCCGAAAATCCCATGATCGATGTGCACATTTCCTCTTGTGATAAGCTGTCCCACAAAAGTTCCGCCAAGGGACGAACCCAGCGCTCCGTCAAGCCTTCCGCCAAAGTTTTCCCTAATGTATGCTTCTATCTTTTCCGTGACTGTCAGGATATCCGGAAAAATCGCATCACTGCCGTCAAACCCGTCGTAGTTTACACAGATTAAGTGATACTTCTTCTCCAGTTCCGGAATGACCCGCATGAAATTCGTTTCCCAATTACAGCAAGTGCCGGGGAGCAGCATCAGTGTTTTTTCGTTTTCAATTCCTTTTTCTACAAATTGCATAATTACACCTCTCTCCCAATGCCGCTCCCCGTTTTATTAATATTCCTTTACGCTTTTTACATCTATGTGAATTTACACAAGACTTGCGCCAAGCGCCTTGCATGCTGCGATTGCATCATCGTCCGGCTCATTGTTTGCCATTACGGAATCAGTGGTAAGAACTGCGCCTGCTGCCTTTGAGCGCTCTTCCCAGTCGCGCATCCACTGTCCGTCGCCCCATCCGTAAGAACCGAATAACGCGATTTTCTTTCCGGATAATGCGCTTTCAAGTCCTGCAAACATCGGCTCGAATTCATCTTCTTCCAAAACCTCTGCTCCCATTGCGGGGCATCCGAATGCAATTGCATCAAACTCCGCTACTTTGTCTGCGTTAAAATCCGCAGGCTTAAATGTACTTACTTCCGCACCGGCTCCTTTTAAACCCTCAGCGACTGCATCTGCCATCGCCTCCGTATTACCTGTGCCACTCCAAAAAACTACTGCTGCTTTCATATGATTTCCTTTCCGGGAATCCAAAACACATATATGTATTTGTTCCCTTTGCTTATTGTGTATTTATGTTACTTGTTAAAGCCACTCAGATTGGTGCCACAATGAATGAATCATTGCACCATCTGAGGCATAGCAACCGTTAACTGTTCGAGGGAGGCACCCTCTTTGTATCTGCAAAGAAACCGGTTCGTGCATTTCTTGTATGCGGCAAACGTTTTATTTGCACTTTCCACATCGCTGTATACCTTCCAGCATCCGACGCATTTGCATTCCTTCGCATTATGCTGCATAAAGCCGACCACATCTTCCGGCGGGTATCCTAAGAAGAACCCAACCTCATGAGGAAAATTATCCTGCGTGGCATTTTCTTTCATACGACGAGCCAGACAGGCCACACAGAATTCCGCGTTCTCCGCATTATATCCAAGCGTTTCAATAACATTCTTTGCGATTCCGTTGTTTAAATCCCGGCGCAAAAGACCCGGCCTGTACATATAAAGCACAACACGCTTTTCGTAATACTTCACCGGAACAATGCGAATCCCTTTTTTGTAAAGAAGCATGTTCAGTCTTCTTAAATAGTCCCGCACTTCTTTTTTTCTTTTGTACTCGCAGGAAAACAGATTTCCCGTTTTCAATCCCGCTAAAGTCGGTGAACAATTCTCTACGATAATCTGATCGGACAATTCTTCTCTCCTTTCGGTTAACACCTTTCGATGACTCGAATATTAAATAAACCGCAGCCATTAGTTAGTTATATCTAACCATTGTCCTTAAAAAATAGTTAGTCGTAACTAACCATAAGACAGTATATATAATAACGGCAGACTTGTCAAGTCTGCCGCGGTGTCTTTTGTCTTATACACCTGTACCCGCTATGATTAGCAATACCGAGAACAGCATAAATCCCACTCCCAGCGGACCGATAATCCTTACTCCCAGTTTTTTCAGTAACATCAATACGATGATTGAAACAACAGGATTCAAAAGAAGACACCATTTGGAAACCGGAAGTGCTCCCGTCAGAATGGCAATGGATATAATAACCGTTCCTCCGAGCCACAGCGAAATAAAACCGATAATTAAAGGAAATTTAATTACGGGATCAATGGCCTTAAGTACTTCCGCACTCGCTTCATCCGAAATTTTATCGCATATTCTTCTGTATACAAGCGGCTTTATACAATAGGCTACATGGCACAAAAGGCCGGTATAACAGCCGATAAAGGTATTGATACGTAATGCAAGCGCAAGTGGTTCATTCTGCCCTGAAATCAGATCCGCCAGAAACCACATGACCAGATACGCTCCGGGCTGCCCCAGAAACGAAAGCCAGAAAGACAGTATGAATCTCTTATCCGTAACATCTTTCCACCATGGATTCACCTCTCTGATTGTAAATTTTTCCTTCGGATCAAGCTTCCCGGGTTTAACCAGCGGAACATCCGCCAGTGCCGCCAGTAGATTTAAAACGATACCGATAATTCCGATTATGACATATTGGTTCATATAACTGCTCTCCGATTTTTCAAACGATATTAATTTGCCTATATTAAAATCAGCAACCCAATAAACATCAATGATCCCGCTATATTTCCCTTTGCCGGAAGTTTTGTTGCCGCCATCGGAATCAAGAATACAGCCGTGTTAAAAACGCATCCCCATGCCGGAATTGACGTTTTGCCGCTGACAATCATCACAAACAGTGTTACAACAAAAACCAGCAACGCCGCATAACCGACAAACATTGTAACAATGGTCTTTTTCTGTAAATCTAAAGCCGCTTCCAGGGATTCCGATTTTAAATCCATTCGAATAAAGAGCCATTCCACGATTCCGCAAATGACATGATGTACAACAATAAATACAAGGAATGTTACGGATGCAATCAGCATGAAATTGGATGCCAAAGCTGAATACTCCTTCATCCAGTAACTCATTGCCAGATAACCAAATCCGAAAAGTGTGATTGCCAGGGTACCCAGCACCATAGATAACAAAGAATTCCTCAAGGGTGTACCTTTAAACAGTTCTGCCATTTTTCCCGGGTCTTTAGCATCTTTCACACCGAGTTTACCGTTCGGTGTATAAGTTAATAACGCATCGCACACACCACATAAAATATGCCCTATAATAGCCAGTATTATTGCTGTTTTAATCATTGACCGGTTCCTCTGTTTCTCAAATTATCCATCTCTATTATACAATTTTTCCTTTGTAATTTCTCGCGATTTTACTCTTATCCGGCACATACCAGTAATCACAGGAATCCGCTCCCGTGGCAACCGTATGTGTGCGAATCAGCTTCGCATGCATCAGTTTCGCATAAGCATGGTCCAGTGCACACATATGCGGCATAAGATCTTCATAACCATATTTCTTTGCATACTCCCAAAGCGGACACCCTACCAGCGTGAAGGCAAACCCTCTCCTCTCGTTGTTTGGATTGACTATCATTCCCCAGGTATCCGTCCACTCTCCGTGACGATGTTTCTCCTCAACTTTGTCAGCATATTTCTGATAATTGTTATAAAGATACTTCCTTAAAATTCTCAAAACCCTCGGATTATTTATATTCATTACCTTACCGAGTATTCTCAGATGATGATACAGATCATCAATGATCTCATCAATCGCTTCCCCTGCCATTCTGTGATTTGTCGCTTCATAATAGGCCAAAAAGAGAATGAACATGTTCAGATTATTGGAAAGAGAATTTTCTCTTCCACCGAGATCAGGTGCTTTCGCCATAAGCTTCGGCTGAATTCTTTTTGCTCTCGCAATAATCTGTTTCCTGTGTTTCGGATAATGTTTTTTTAAATATCTTTGAATTGCACGTTTTACAAGCCACTCCATTCTGTTTTTCTCCTTGCGTTCTTTCCCGTGTTTCCTTCACCGGCATCCCTAATCTTCCGGTTCCTGTCAAACTGCTTACTGTAATTTATTTAACCCTTCATAATATACCCCTTAAACAGCATAAAAACAGCCGCCATAATCATACATAAAAACGGATATGCAATAATCCGAATGATCTGGTTCTTATTATTGAACCCCCGATTCTTCCAACCTTCACAATCGGCAGTTTCCGGATAAATCTTTTTAAAATAACCTACCGTCATTACAAGCCATTGATCCTGAACGACGATATCAAATACTTTCATAACATAGAGCATCACAATAAAACGTAATGTCAGCTGCCAATATCCGATGTTATTGCGGATACCATCCACACCTATGTAAATCATTCCTGCAAACATTGCTGTCAGGAAGAAGCCCAATAACATATGCGCAATCACCTGTTTATGTTTCGGCGGGTCCGCATGATCTTTTGCCGCCAGCCTGACATCCTCCGGAAGAAACCGAAGCACAAGGGATGACTTTGCCATCGGACTTGCGATTACTATAACAAGTATTTCTATGACACACAGTATTAATGCTACAATGACCGTTTTTAACATCTTTCTTTATACCTTTTCTGTCAAAGTGTCTGAGTCACCTATAAACTGTTTGCTTTTACCAGTTCCACCATTTGATTCCAGCCTTCCTTCGCCTCCTTTACAATCGGAAAAACCGGATAACAATGAAACATTCCTTCCCCGACGATTATTTCATACTCCACGCCGTATTTCTTCATGGCATTTTCAAAAGAAGGTGCACATGCGTAAAGCGTTTCATCGGAACCGTAAATAAATGTAACCTTAGGACAGTTTGAAAAATCGCCTCTTTGAAGCCAGATCATATACCCGGGAACAGACATATCCCCATGTCGCATAACTTCTACCGCAGTCTTCATATAAGCAGCCGGTATTGCGACATCTTTTTTATCCAATTCCAACATTCTCTGCCATTCTTCATCCGAGTCGCAACAGGTTCCCGGAGAGATTGCCAGAATATATCCCGGCATGGGTGTATCGTCATGGCCATCATTGATATATGCAACCGTTCCGAGCGCCAGGTTTCCCCCCGAAGAAGTTCCGAGAATCGAGATGTTCTGTGCCTCATATTCTTTCAGCATTTCTTTATATGTTTCATGAATCATTCCGTATGCTTTCGTCAAAGGATAATCCGTACAAAGCGGATAATACGGAACAAATACGTCCACTCCCGTTTCCTTGGCGAACTTAAGTGCTTTTTTCACCGCATCGGGTCTCGGTGCCGCAACCATGCCACCGCCGATAATAAAAAGATTTGCTGATTTCACCCTGCTTTTATGAACCATTTTTATAACCGGAAATCCGGCTATCGAAATCCTGCTAATTTCAAAATTCGGATCACTTAATTCCGGAATCTTGATTTTGGCATTCTCTTTCTTTTTCTTCTCAACTATCTCCGCAGCAGATTTGCCCTCCCAGGATTTCTTAAGATTTATTGTCTTTACGATTCTTTTTAAGAGTTCATATTTAAAGCTCATTATCACTTCTCCTTCGACATTTTCTTCGATAGTGACAAATCAGTTTTTCCAGGTTTTCCTTCGGATTACCTCATCATAACAAGCCGGACCGTTCGAAAGATCGGAATGTCTGATAAAAACCACATGCCTGGGTAAACCTGCATACGCCCACTCATCCGTCATGCAAAAGATTTTACAAAGCCCCTGTATTCCGTATGTTTTAAACATCTCAACATACATGCATTTCGAAATACTGTACTCTACTTTATCCTTTGTCACAGTGAAATAATCGTATGTGATGCTCCCGTCCTTCACGCGTTTCGCATGGTCGTTAATATTCCATCTTCTTGCAATATTAAAACTGTTTGGAAGAATGTTTACAAAAGCAATAATCTTCTTAAACTTGTTTCTTCGTTTATCAAATCCTCTATTCACAATTTCAATGATTTCCGGATTGGAATATCCGAAAGATTTTAATTCCAGACACATCGCCATTACGGCATAAATGTAAGTCGCATCTGTCGTTGGATAAATATTATGTGCCTTAAAATTATCGGATGCATACATTTCCCGAAGCCTGTTTTGGAATGCTGTCAATTTTTTCTCAATATCATCAAAGTCGGCCTTTTTCAATGCTTCCCGATAATATTTTCCGTAAGTTTTTATTGCCTTATTGGTATCCATTCAAACCTCTGAAACTCAATTACATTTTCAACACCGAAACCAAAGAATACCGTTTACATGTCAGCCTTCTTCATCGTCACCAGCAGTCCTCCAAATGTCCATAGTGCTCCCAGACTGATCCAGCCTGTTGAAAGCGCATACACAATCGGTTCATTTCCAAGAAATCTCGTGATTACGACAACGACCAGTCCTGCCAGAAACGTAAAGATACAACACCATTTCGGATACGGTGTCAGTCCTTTTACAAACGCAACAAACTGTGTAATTGCCGCTGTTAAATAAAACGGCAAAAAAAGTATCATTACGGGAAGAAGAAAGAATTCGGCAAATCGAAGAGTACTCTCCGATGTTACAACCGGATTCAATGCATTTACGGAGTTTAAATAATACACTGTTGTGCAGCAAACAACATGCGTAAATGCGCCAAATGTAAGCATTCCAAACAATCCTGCTCTGTAGATATGTGCGTATTTTTCCGATTTGGATGCGATCAGTCTATATACTCCGAAATAACTCAAACATTCTATCGGAATTCCAATAACTCCCAATATTGCAGACCAAAAGATTCTTCCGTTTGATACCGTCAAATATCTGGAAAAATACCGATCCATTCCGGACAGATTAAGATCCGCAACACCCCATCCAAGCAGGATGTCACCAGCCAGAACCATCAGCGCCGCAACAATTCCTAAACGAAACAAATGGGCAATTCTTTTTTTATCAAGCATACTGTCAATTCCGATATTATTCATAACCTTCTACCCCTGTATCCATCGAATAATTTCTTTTTCCGACGATTCGAGATAAGACATATTCTCCTTCTTATATTTCCCAAATGTCTTATACATCAGTCCTATAAACGGTATCATACGATACAGTTTCTTTTCCCGTTCCTTGTTCGGCATAAGACCGTTTAAATGGCTTCCGTGAGGATATACAATAACCTTTATAGCCTTATCATATCCGGAATTCTTTAAGTTCCTTTCGATTTCACGTACCGAATATTCCGCAGGCCATGCTTCGTCTTCATCTCCTGCAATCAGAAGTACTCTTGCACCTGTTTTCTCTACGGAAAGCATTGCTTCACTTACTTTCGCTGAGTCATTATATGCATCATGATATGCAACCCACATTCCGGTTACTCTGCATTTAGCATCAGGATGCTTTTGATACTTTCCCGCCTTCACCTTGGAAAAATCTGCCGTAACATAAGGAATGTCGCAGCCTTTCCAGGTCGCAACACTTCGTCCGGTCATCGTCTTTTTATCTTTCAATGTCCCTTCAAACGGTACATGTGTCGGACTTACCATGATCAGGTTTTCAAAACCGCCGATATACTGTGCCGCAAGAACAGCAAAAATAGAACCCATGGACTGTCCGTAAATACTGATATGTTCAATCCTTTTCTTTGTCCTTAGGTATTGGACTGCCGGAAGAAACATATCCACGGGTATATGATTCGGTGAATCCGGAATCCCCTCCGCGCCGAATAACGAAACCGATAATCCCGTGATTCCATAGTCCGCAAACCGTTCCGCAAACTTAATACCGGGAAGAATGCTTTGTTCTCCGCCCATTACAATAATCACTGCCTTATCGCCGCCGTCGTTCGGTTCTGCAAGGTGTCCGACAAAACCATGTTCTTTTACATTGAAATCCTCATGCAACATATTATTTCATTATTTTACCCTTCCTGTTTTTTTCTTGCCACCAGGTGCATTCTGGCCTTTTTTGCGCTTTCCAAAAGTTCAATCTTGAGTTCCGCATTCGTACAATACTCGCGGATTTCATCAAGTGATTTAGCCCCGACATCACCGTGCCCTGCCATATTTGCCAGAGGCATTTCTATATGATTCATAAGCCAGAGCACGGGTTTCGACGAAGTATAATCCTGAAGAATCAATCTACCACCCGGTCTTAAAACTCTTTTTACGCTGTCAAAAAATTTCTGTGGATTCGGATAATGATGAAAACTGTTGGAACATATGATGACATCAAACGAATTCTCCTCAAAAGGGAGATTCTCACAGTCTCCGACCACCCAGGCCACGCCTTCCAGATTCTTTGCCCTTGCGACCTCAATCATTCGCGGCGTGATATCCAGTCCGGTATAGTTCTTCCCGGGATTTTTTTCGTAAAGCAGCGAAATCATTGGGCCTGTACCGCATCCGCAGTCGAGCAGATCTGTATAGTCTTCTTTCTCAAGTTCTCCGGCAATATACGGATAATCTTCTTTACAGATTTCATAGATCCCCGAATGATTGGATTCATAAACATCTGCCGCTTTCGTAAACTCTTTTATCGTTAATTCTTTGTATTGCTCTTCCGTACGCATATCATCACCTGTTTATATTTTTCTCTATTCCTCTTGCAAACTTCTCCGGATTAAACGGTGCAAGACCTCCGTGCCCGACATTCTTAATCTTACGAAAAACCGTTCGGGGCATTCTTTTTCTTACATAAGCCACATCATTCTTTCGGGCTTTCACTTCTTTCTCTGCGACCCAGTATTCAATATGTCCGCAATCAGAATGAATACTTCCCGGCAAAGAATAATTATTACATGAATCAAATGTGCGCCAAATCGTCTTTGCACTGATCATCTTAAGAACCTTTGCCGCATATTCGACATCTTCTTTTGATAATTCATCTGTCGAAAAAGCTTTTTCCAGTAGCCTGGCACCACCAAGCTTGCCTGAATAAATCAATAAAAAATCTTTTAATGCAATAAGCCTTGTAAGAATCCACGGGAGCTGATATGGTGTAATTCCGCCGTCTATTACAGCGCTATGAACATTTACCATGTTGTATGCAAGCATTCGAATCACAATGCTTCCACCCATAGAACACCCGTATAAACAGGTAACATCCTCAAGATTATGTTCAACCAGCCATTTCGCAATATCCCTTGAGATAGCTTCAACACTTGTAAAATCGCATCGCACGTCCGGATCATATCCGGGAAGTGCCGGTATAATCAGATGATATTTCTTTTCCAAAAGCGGAATCACATATTCGAAATAATCCCACATTACAATCGACGGATGTATTAAAACCACTACTTTTTTATTCTCTTTTCCAAATTCATGTACAGTCATCATTCTCTCCAAGTTTAATATTCTGCTGACACTTTATCTCCTTTGATTCATAATCAAAAAACTAAAACTTAATCAGCGAACAAATCCATGCAGCAAGTGCCGATGCAGCCGGAAAGATTACCAGTAATTTGAGCAACTGACTTACAATATTATATCCATACTTTCTGTTTGCATATGCACTTTCCACTTCCGGAAAATAGAACTGGAAAAAGTGAAATTTCATAAGCAGGAAATAATCGAAAAAGATCATGTCATAAAGCTTGTAGGCCGTAAAGATGAAAACGAATCTGAAAAAGAACTGAAAAAATGTGAAACCGCTTCGAAAACCATCCCAGATGGAGATTACTCCGACTCCCAGAATCATCAGAAAGCTGAAAATCATCAGCACCCATCCGATTGATCTTGCACCGTAGAATAATTCTTTTTCTCTCGGGATAAGCGCCTCTTTAGCCTCCTTCGGCGCCGAAGAAAAGAATTTCGTATTCTGAATAAAAGCTACCGCAGAAAACATCATCAACGTTATTGCAACACAAAAAATGATTGCAAGAAAAACTGTTAAAAGCATTATTTTATCCTTCTTTCTTTACCTTCCTGTATGATTATTTGCATTCCGCCAAATGCATTTCGGTCCTTAACGCTTATTCCTCCGTTTTCTCCGGCAACAGTTTTGTCATACTGTTAAGTCCCAGAGCCAATGTAGATCCGTTATGCAGCATTGCAGATACAGCAGGTGGCAGAACTCCGAACACACCCAGTATTATTAATGCTGTGTTGAATCCCACAATCGTTCTGTAATTAAAACGAATTCGTTTCATAAGAAGTGTACTGATTTCCCTTAATGTAACAAGGCTCTCCAGATTTGATGAACTGATTGTGATATCAGCAATCTGTCTTGCAATCTCCGCACCGTCGCTGATGGCAATTCCGGCATCGGACGCAGATAATGCCGGCGAATCATTAATTCCGTCGCCTACCATGATGACCTTTCTGCCTTCTGCTTTTGCTTTTTCAACATACCCTGCTTTATCTTCCGGAAGAACCTCTGCATAGTATTCCGTGATTCCGGCTTCGGCTGCTATTTTTTTCGCTGTTCTTTCGCTGTCGCCGGTCATCATCACGATATGTTCGAATCCCTGATTTCGAAGTTTTTCAACAACAGTGCTCACTTCTTCGCGCATCGGATCCTCAATTAAAATACATGCCGCAAGTTCTCCGTTCTTTGCAAAGTAAAGATGAGAATATTCATCGGGAAGGTTATTGAAGAGTTTCTTTTTACCTTTTGGTATCATGACATTTTCATCTTCCATCACAAAATGCCAGCTGCCGATTACAGCTCTTTCATCATTTATCATGGAGGCTATTCCGTGAGCCACAATATATTCAACCTCGGTATGAAGTTCCTCATGAAGAAGTCCTTTTTCATTTGCAGCATCAACAACTGCACGTGCCACAGAGTGGGGAAAATGTTCTTCAAGGCAGGCAGCCTGGCGAAGCAGTTCGTCTTCCGATTCATTATTGAAGGATATGACATTCACAACAGTCGGTTTGGCTTTGGTAAGCGTCCCTGTTTTATCCAATACAATTGTATCCGCATCCGCAACGGCTTCTAAGAATTTACCGCCTTTTACGGTAATATCATTCTCCGTGGCTTCCCTGATTGCAGAAAGTACAGAAATCGGCATTGCCATCTTTAATGCGCACGAATAATCCACCATAAGAACCGACATCGCTTTTGCCACATTCTGACTGAATAACCATGTTAATCCGGAACCGAGCAGTGTATACGGTACCAGTCTGTCTGCAAGCCTTTCCGCTTTGCTCTCCAGAGATGATTTCAGCTTTTCGGTTTCCTCTATCATCTTTACAATCTTGTCGAATCTTCCGCAGCCTTCCGTCTGTGTAACCTCGATAGTTATTTCTCCTTCTTCGACAACCGTGCCGGCGAACACACTCATCCCGGGATTCTTATGTACGGCAGTCGATTCACCGGTCATTGAAGCCTGATTTACCATTGCTTCGCCGCATAGTACTTCTCCGTCAAACGGAATCATATTGCCCATTCTGACGATAACCTGATTACCTTCAGCTACTTCCGAAGAATCTCTCAGTTCTTCTCCGGAATCTGTAAGGAGCCAGACTTTATCAATATTTAAGGACATCTGTCTTGCAAGGTCATCGATTGAACTCTTATGCGTCCACTCCTCAAGAATATCTCCTATTTTCAACAAAAACATAACACTGGAAGCGGTACGAAAATCTCCCGTAAGAATCGCTGCCGTTATCGCTATTGCATCAAGCAGTTCTACCTGCAGGCGGTTATTTTTAAGCGTTTTTAATCCCCGCCATACATATCGGATTGTTTTAATAACAATCCAAACCCTTCTTACTGACGCCGGAAGAACAAGCCGTTTTCCGTAATGAAGAATTATCGTTGTTGTCAATTTGTCTAAATACTTTGCAGAAAGCTCTCTTCCGGAGCTTTCAAATACTCTTTCAGGGACATTTATATTATCAAATGAAAATCTCCGGATGATATTTATCATGCGTACGCGGTCACAGTCATAAAAAACAACCGCATCAGCGGTTCTTTCGTATACCTTAACTTTGCGTACTTCATCAAAGCATTTAAGATAATATTCAAAGGTATCCGCCTCCCGGAAGGTTAACTTCTTCACCGGAAGGTGGATTCTCATTCTGCCTTTGAGTTCGTGTCGAATCGAAAATTTCATGTTTATTATGCTTCCTTTTTCTTTCTGCTTCTCTTCGGCTTCGGCGCCTCTTCCTTAACAATTTCTTCTGTTTCAACCGGTTTGGTTTCAACTAATTCCTTTTCTGTTTCTTCCGATTCGCATTCTTCCGTTTCTTCTACATCATCTGTTTCTTCCGCATCATCAATCTCAGCTTCTTTTTCTTTTCTTGCTCTCTCTTCATTGATGGCTTTGGCTTCTTCGTAGATATCCGAGCAATTTTCACGCAGAGTTGTAACCTGATCCAAAACCGAATCCTTCGCTCTTAATGCACCTGCCGTACAATGCGCATAAACTTTCTTAGCATCTTTGGAACATAAGAGTTTGATTCCCTCAAATCCAAATAATGTGCCTAACGCAAAAATACCAATCCCTTTCCATACATTCATGATTCATACCTCCATCTCTTTTATTTTTATATGCAAAGCCACCCGCACATCAGCGTGCGGGTGACCGCGGAAGCTTATAACAAGACTTCCCACATATTTCCCATGTTTTTGAATCCACCTTCCGGAGCACAGCTCTTACACTTCTGCCCGTCCGTACATCCTCCGCAGGTGGAACAATCATGTCCATTAGCCTGATTATATCCGGTTTTTCTGATTACTCCCATCCGCTCCAGATATTCCAGGTCACGTTTCACCTGATCCGTTGAAACTGACATTTCAGCGGCAAGCATTTCTATGGTTCTTGATTTTCCGTCTTTTAATAATTCTAATAATTTCTGCATATTCTTACCAAATCATCATGCCGATATAATAAGCCGCACCGGCTAATAAAAGAGCAACCACAGTGTAATAAATCGCAATAATGGATGTCCATTTTACGGAATGAGTCTCCTGATAAGTTGCTGCCAGTGCCACGATACATGGCATATTAAATGTCATAGCCATAATAAGAGCGAGTGCCTCCGGTTTCGCAATATTAGAAGCAAGAAGTTCATTGATATTGCTTGCAGTCTCACCTGCCATAAGGGAACCAAATGTTAATGTGCCGGAATTGCTGTAAAGCATACTTAATACGCCGAGCGCGCCTTCCTTACCGAGAGAAGAAGCAAGGAATGCAAGGAATGTCTGCCAGTTTAAACCAACCAGCCTGGTAACCGGCTCCACAAGCTGACCGAATTTATACAGAAGCGACGAAGTGATGTTTCCGTCCTTCGTATAAGAAAGAAGCCAGAACACAAATGCAACCAGAACAACAACCTTTGTTGCACGGAAGAATGTATCCTTGGTTCTTCCGAATACATATCTGAAAAGTGCTCCCCATCTGGGTTTGTGATAAGGAGGCAGCTCCATAATCATTCCGTAACGCTCTTCTTTCTTTACTAAGAATCTTCCGAATATGAAACCGGTTAAGCAAATGTGAAGAATGGTTACCAGCAAAATGACGCAAATAACAACCGGCATCCATGCGCCGAAGAAAATCGTTGAAAGCATCGGAATAACCGCCCATGCCGCACCGCAGGGAATTGCCCAGGAAAGAGCAATCGTCAGAACCTTCTGGCCCCAGTTATCAATGACACGGGTACCCGCGGCACCACCCATTGTACAGCCGAAGCTGATTAAGAACGGCATAACGCATTTACCCTGAAGTCCGAACTTACTCATCACGTTATCAAATACGTAAGATACTCTCGCCATGATACCGATTTCTTCGAGTAAACCGAATACAAGTGTTACGCCGAAAACAAAGCCGAGCATCTGTACCACAAAGCTGATGGAACGAAGTAAAATATCGCAAAGCAGTGATGCAATAAACATCGGACAACCGATTCCGATTAACGCATTGTATGCCGGATCCGGAATCTTTCCGATTGCCTGTCCGAGTCCCATTAAAGGCAATGCAGGAATAAAAGAAAGGAGAAGTCCTCCGAGAATAATCAGCACAACCAGGATTTTACCCCAGAATTTATGTGTAATAGCTTTATCGAATTTACTTAGTGAACCACTCTTCTTCGAAGCAGTCACGCATCCTTCGAGAAGGCCGTCAATCCATGCAAATTTGCACTCACCGGTAATAACAACGCCGTTTTTAACGCTTCCTGCCGCATCCTCAAAAGCTTTTACGTTCTGACTTCCGAGTGCTTCCTTTACTTTAGCGGAAACAGGCGCATCTCCTTCTACGGCTTTAACAGCAACCCAGGTCTTCGAATATCCAGGAATCACATCGTCCGGAATCAGTTCTTTTATTTTCCCGAACGCCTCGATTTCCGCATATTTTTCTTCAAGCGAACGGTAATCCAGAACTGTCTTTTCATTAAGTGCCCTGTGCAATGCCTTGTAAAATCCGCTGTAAGTCTTTTTGTCCGGTGCGGAAAAAGGAACAACCGGAATTCCAAGCTTCTTTTCCAGTGCTTCGGCATCCACCGATTTTCCCTGTACTCTCGCTACATCACTCATATTGAGAAGTAAAAAGCACGGAACCGTAATACCTGCATAATCCGCAAGCATGTAAAGGCTTCGGTTAAGCTGCGAGCTGTCCGCTAAAATGCAGACCACATCCGCCTTTCCGGATGCAATATAATCTCTCGTAATCATTTCTTCATCGGAGTTAGCCGAAAGGCTGTAAGTTCCGGGCAAATCCGCTACAATATAATTTTTTCCTTCGTGCTTAAAGGAACCCTCTTTCTTCTCTACTGTTTTACCCGGCCAGTTTCCGACATGCTGATGCATACCGGTAAGAGCATTGAACAGTGTGGATTTACCGGAGTTCGGCTGACCTAAAAGTGCAATTACACATTCATTATTCTCAGTCATGTGCCTGCCACCTCCATCTCAATGTTTGCACAGTCCTTCCGGTTCAGTGCAATCATGGTATCTCTCGAATAAATCAGAACCGGCTGACTTTTTTCATTCTTTACCATGGATACGTGACATCCGGGTGTTAATCCGATGGATGTGATACGGCTTACAAATCTCGTATCACCGTTTACGGATACAACCACACCTTCCGTCCCTTTCTTCATTTCGTTCAACTTACTCATTTTATTTCCTCCCTGAAATATATCTTTGGTAACCCTTTCAATGAACAAATGAAAAACGACACACTACCCCCGTTCCCCTGTGTCAAATGTGAGCATTGTAAAGCCGGCCGATGCCACAACCTTTCCGGCATCCTTTCTCTCAAGCTCCCTTTTCGAACGAAGAATTACTTCCTTCTTTTCCAGACTTACGTTCGCCCACAATCCGTCTTCGCTGTGGAATGTGTTCTCCAGTTTTCTCACACAGCCGCTGCAGTGCATTCCGTCGATTTTCAGCAGATAGACATACGGATAATGACTTTTATTTTTATCTTTTACCTTTACCTTGGCAGGCATCGGATCTTTCCCGCCGCAGCAGGATGAACCGTATTTAATTCTTCTGATTATGCTGTATACGGCTATTCCGATAACTGCCGCAAGCACAACACAGACAATGATTGTTCCCGTCATATTTGTATTCCCTTTGAGCGATATAACTACCCGTTTCAAGTTAGTTATATATAATTTTTGTTAGCACAAACTAACCATATATGAAAGAAAAATTCCGCACCGGATACAATCTTTCTTTTCGGCATATCCAATGCGGAAGATGTATTCTATACTATATGCCAGAGTTAGTTGCCTCTAACATAATAGTCTTTTTCATTTTAAAAATCAAGAGGATTTATCCAAGTCCAACATCCAGGGCCATCATAAGAATAAATCCCAGGGCAAAACTGACGGTTCCGATATTGGAATGCTCTCCCTCCGACATCTCCGGAATCAGCTCTTCCACAACAACATAAACCATTGCGCCCGCCGCAAAACTTAGCAGATACGGCATTGCCGGAATTAATAAACCGGTAGCCTATTAAACCAAAAGTTAATCGAACTACGGTTTTAGAAAAAATAGAACAAATCTGCACTTTGATTTATAAACCCAAACCGTGTTTTTCCATCACCCAAACTGTGTTCTAAGGTGTGTTCTGAAGGATGCAAAAGCCTCAGACCTCCTATTTTACTAGGTTTGCGGGATTTCAAAAAACTTTCGATTCCCATCACCTGCTCTTTAATTTTCCCCGTAAACACAAGGTTTACGGGGATTTTTCTTTCTAAAAAAACCGGGTAATTCCGGGTAATAGAATTATTTATTGCGGAATCTTCTCTCCCTGCAGTTCAGGCAAAAAGGTTTATACCGAGTTCAAATTTATTTGGAAACAAATTCCACGCTCAGAATACAGTCCATGCGCATCTTATATTTGCCCTCGACATAGTTCACGGCGCGCTCCTTCACATAATGAATAATATCGTCCCGGATCTCTTTGGTATAGAGTACGTCGTAATCCTCAAGACTTACCGTAATTACGATGGCCGGATCGGCGGTGGTAGTGATGCTTAAAGGATATCTATGAATTTTGGAATAGATATATTTGCGTATGCCGTCCTCACTCACCCGTGCGTAATCCGCATAGCATTTCTCTTCATACCGGACAACGGAAATCTCCATCTCCTCATCATAATAATCGTACAGACTCATATTGTATTCGGAAAGTGCGTTTTTCCAAAGATTCAAAACCACGTCCCGGAGATCTTCTTTTAGTAAATTCAAAGTGCGGTTTCCCACCAGCGTGTCGTAGCTTTCGCCTAGCGTGTAAAGCAGAAGTACGGGGATTTTTCCGCCGGTCTCAGGCGAGAGAATGGTGCTTCTGTCTCTGGTCGTCGCTTCCACTTCCACAACCTGAACCTCCAGTCTTTCGAACAGACCGGAGCGGAATTTTGATTTGTAATCCTTCACGATGATGTTACCGGGGGCTGCTTCTTTCGCTTCTTCCCGTTCTTTTAAAAACTGTGCAAGAAACGTGGCCGTAAAAATCACATCGATGAAGCCCAGCACCAGAAAGACTGTCGCCATAATGCCGTTGCTTCCGACGGCGGAGAAAAATATGCCGAAAAACAGAAAAATCACAAAAAGTCCTATGCAGACCAAAAGTCGTATGGGTATTTTATTTTTGTCCTTCATTGCCTGTTACCTTCATCTTTCCCGTTCAAAAATGTCCGGCATGCATAATCATCATTGCTGCAACCTGATTATTCAAATCAGTATCTTCTATCAAGCAGACTAATTTTGTTTACATTCTAACACAGTATTTGATTTATATAAAAGCGATTTTAAGCTAGAAATCAGCCTTCACGAACTCTTGTCGGATATAGATATAGTTGAGAAAAAATAGGATGCAGAAAAATAAGATGATGTTGTCCTGCAACTCCTTTCTTTAGATTTATTGTAGTCCCCCTGAGTAGTCCCCTTGGGTTTTTTGTTCTTGCAGACGTTGATTTTACTGGGTTCCTTAGTTCTTAAAATCTTCGATTCCCATCACCTGCTTCCTTAGAAATCCCGTAATAGCAATGCTTTACGGGGTTTTTTATCGCTTAAAAAAGCGAGTAATAGCGAGTAATAACTCTACTATGTCTCCGCCTTTGGTGCGGGAAGTTCGAAGCCGAACGTTTTATTCACTGTTTCTTGTTCCAGCTTCTTATGTTTCCTCCGATCATAATGTCTCGTAGTGGTATCATATTCTTTTCTACGGAATAGAAACTATAAACGCTTACGTCAATGATATTATGGGCATCTATAGCGGAAAAAGAATTTTCTATCTCAAATTGTAAAAGCAGAGGTTTATTCCTCTGCTCTTACAAGAATCTGTAAAATTATGAACGACTAATGAACGAAACCATATAGCCGTTTATATCGCAAGTTAAAATCTTACCTGGATGTTCGCATCGAAGCCCCACACCACTACATCTTGATTCGTAGCAATCTTTATAATTGTTCATGATTTTATGTGGCGTCAATAAAGTATCTTCTACATTGAATTTTGGGTCACCCTTTCGGGTTAATCATTCAAGCAGATTCAAATGCTCTCTTGTTTTATCTCATTTTGTCAATTTTTCCGTTTTCCCGCCAAGCGCAGTTACATTCTCCCGATAGCATTGATTCAAATCTTCAAAGCTATATGCCATGGACCATCCCCACGCTGCATCGCTTCTGTCAATTGTTTTTCCGTCAAAATCGCTGATTACACCACCATTTGGATTCACACGCAATCCTTCAAAATAAACGGCATCATAACAAATCTGTTCCCCGTAATTCTCGTTATACCAGGTAACCTGGTAAATAATAACCAGCCTATTTGACTTCTTAGGGTTTTCATTTGGAATATCTGTAATCAGATATGCTGCCTCGAACACTGCATCTGTTTTTTGATAATTCCTAAGAGCGCTTACAGCATCCCAGTACGCACATTGTTCGATATTCATTTGTACGATTTTTCCGGACTCTATGAATTCATCCAGCATTCCGTTTACATCTTCCGCTGTAACCTGATAATCATCAGTTTCTTCCTTCTCCACATTCCCAACAACAACCGAATTAGATTTATCCACCATATTCTTTTGAAACAATACCAGGCCGGCAAAACAGAAAGGAATCGTAACAACAAGCAATACAATTATCAAAATAATCAGTCGGGAAGCTTTTGTATTCTTCTCTTTCCCACTAGTTATTCCGGTTGAATTGTTTTCTTTTTTCTCCTTCGCAGCCTCCATACGGAGTCTTTCAATTTCAACATCCGATTCATCATAGTCAATAGCAAAATTTGCCCCACAGGATTCGCAATGCAGAGAATCTTCTGTTTTCGTAAGTACCCCATCACAATTCGGGCATTTCAGATTAACAAGTTTCATAGTTGATATTTCATATCCCCATCTTACAAATTCATTATACTAAAAATCCCACTCCACGCTTCTTCCACTTCCGTACATACAGATGAAAGCATCTCCGTTTGCAATTCTCGTCGGCGGGCCCTCATAGCCTTGGGAGCTTAGTTCCTCAAATTCCGAAACTCTTAATTCTTCATCCGTGGTGGTTGCATAGATTTTTACTGTTTCACAATTTGTCATCAGAAGTGTATCCGGATCGACGAGATTAAAATCAATCATATAATAGAAATCCGGTTCCGAGGTATGATAATCCATTTCCTTTACGCAAATATCCCGAAGCTGTCTTAACAGTTCTTCCAGTTCGGCGATTTGCTCTTCGGTCACATCCTTGTCCATATAGACCTGTAACCCTCTTCCCGAATAGTACAGATTATCCCCCGTACAACCATGACAATAGCAATAAGAAAATATATGAGAATTAACCGCCTTTTCATATTCTTTCTGCCAGAAATAATGAACCGCAAGGGAATAATCCGTGGTTAAAAAA
>ODAJ014737950.1_pt1 | contig 21251 bp, 21 predicted proteins | sample 1539241 | NCBI WGS metagenome assembly ODAJ01 (sample SAMN02144231, study PRJEB22623) | gut metagenome | biome: sheep rumen | host: Ovis aries | place: New Zealand | reverse complement strand
CCAAGCGAACGGCGGCAAAAGTCATCCTGCAATTTGAGCTATTGAATACCTACTACTCAAATTTATCCTGCAAATTGAGCCATACGCCCAAATTTCGCTCATTATCCTTGTATGATGGCAGATATTATGCGTAATGTAGCCGTAATATTCAGATAATACTGGTTGTTCATGCATAATTTACAGATACCCTTACTCATATTGCCTATAAGTTTGGAGGATAAGCAAAAAATGCCTATCCTCCAGCAAGATTGAGCCGCTGCTACGGCGCAGCCTAATTTGGGCTTAGTTTACTCCTTAGCAAGAAACTCGCGGGCCCGTTGCAGGGCCACGTCGATGTGGGGACAGATGTGGTCGGGATTCATGCGCTGGTAGAAACCCGCCTTCTCCAGTTGGCTGTGCACCTTGGGCGTGACGCCGGAGAGGATGACGTGCGTGCCGTCCTGGTGGTTCATCTCGATGAGGTTCAGGAGGTTGTGGATGCCCGTCGAGTCGATGAAGGGTACCTTACGCATACGTATGATTTGCACGCGCGGCTTCTGGCCGTGCGTCAGGTTGGTCTGCAGGTCGTCGAACTTGTTGGCGATGCCGAAGAAGTAGGGGCCGTTGATTTCGTACACCGCACAGCCGTCGGGGATGATGAGGTGTTCCTCGCCCAGCTGCATGTCGGCCTCGTCACTCGGGTCAATCTCGTCCTTGATGACAGAGATTTCGGTGGTCTCCATGACGCGCTTGATGAACAGGGCGCAGGCGATGACGAGGCCCATCTCGATGGCTATGGTCAGGTCGAAGATGACCGTCAGCAGGAAGGTCACCAGCAGTACGGTGACGTCGCTCTTGGGATTGCGGAGCAGACCGCGGAACGTGCGCCAGCCGCTCATGTTGTAGCTGACGATGACCAGCACGGCTGCCAGCGAGGCCATGGGGATGTACTCGGCGTAGGGCATGAGCAGCAGCAGTATGAGCAGCAGCACCACGGCATGCACCAGTCCGGCCACGGGGGTGCGACCGCCGTTGTTGATGTTCGTCATCGTGCGTGCAATGGCTCCGGTGGCCGGAATGCCGCCGAAGATGGGCGTCACCATGTTGGCCACACCCTGTGCGATGAGCTCCATGTTCGAGTCGTGACGGTCCGATATGGCACCGTCGGCCACGGTGGCCGAGAGCAGACTCTCGATGGCTCCCAGGATGGCGATGGTGAAGGCCACAGGCATCAGTTGCTGTATCATGGCAAACGTGACGGTGGGCACCTGCATGGGCGGCAGCTGCGACTGGATGTGGAAGCGGTCGCCGATGGTGTCGATGCCTCCGATGCCGTAGTGCTTCAGTGCGAGCACGCCGGCCGTGCCGATGAGTATGCACCACAGCGAACCCGGTATCTTGTTCAGTACGGGCACGTTGCGCAGCAGTCGGGGCGAGACGACGATGATGACGATGCCCACCACGGCCACTATGAAGTTCCACAGGTTGAACGACCCCATGTTCTCGGCATAGCACACCCACTTGCCCACGAAGTCGCCCGGCGTCTTCAGCGGTACGCGCACCACCTCGCCTGCCTCTGTCACGGCCTCCTGGGTCAGTCCCAGCACGTCGCCCATCTGCGTGGTGAAGATGGTGACGGCGATGCCCGCCGTGAAGCCGATGACGATGGGATAGGGGATGAACTTGATGACCGCTCCCAGGCGGAAGACGCCCAGCGCCACCAGTATCACACCCGCCAGCATGGTGGCCACCAGGAGGCCCTGCAGTCCGTACTCCGGATTGTTGACGATGCCGTAGATGATGACAATGAAGGCACCCGTGGGGCCTCCTATCTGCACCTTCGTGCCCCCCAGGGCCGAGATGATGAATCCGGCCACTATGGCCGTGACGATGCCCTTCTCCGGCGTTACGCCCGAGGCAATGCCGAAGGCGATGGCCAGCGGCAGGGCCACGATGCCCACGATGATACCTGCCATCAGGTCCTTCATCAGTGTCTCGCGGTTGTACCCCTTCAGACATTCTACCAGTCTGGGTTTCAGTGTATAATTCATATTCTTATGTAATGTATAGTTAGAATTTGGCCGCAAAGGTACAACTTTTTCTGCACATAGCCACCATCCGACTACCACGAATTACACGAAGAATACTTTTTAACCACGAATTTCACGAATTTAACGAATGAATATTTACCACGAATTTCACGAATGAATATTAACCACGAATTTCACGAATTTAACGAATTATTTCCTCCGGCATGCAGGAAGGCGTAGCCAATTCGTTAAATTCGTGTAATTCGTGGTTTTATGTAATTCGTTAAATTCGTGTAATTCGTGGTTTTATGTAATTCGTTAAATTCGTGTAATTCGTGGTCTCGTAAAAACTTCTCAGTCCAGTGGCTTATCAGTGGTTCGGTTTGCCGAGGTCGCCCTCTCGGGGTATGCTCAGCGTCTCGAAGTCGCTGACCGGTCCGTAGACGGTGCCCATGTCCGTGGTGACGTAGGCGCAGACGTAGTAGTGCGTCTTCTTCGTTAGGCCGTTCAGTCTGACTCCGAAGGACTCGTCCGTCTGAGGTGTGTTAGGCAGCGGCAAGCGCGTGCCTGTTTCCGATGGGTTGTTCTCCGTGCCAATGCAGAATCCGTAGTCCGTCACTGGGAAATCGGTGAACGTCACCGTGGCGCTCACGTAGGCCGTGGTCTCGTCCACTTCGCTCACAGTCGTGGCTCCCACTGTTTGCATCTGGCCAGCCGCCTGGGTGATGGTCACGAAGCCTGCCGGTTCACCGTAGTAGCTTTCTGCCGGTCCGAACGTGAAGTACACCGTAGCGGTGCGTGGGGTCGGCGTGGGGTTGTTGTCACAGGTGATGGTCAGCGTGGCGTCGCCAGTACCGGAGTCTTGGGAAACGTGCACCCAAGCTTCGTAGTTGACCCACCATGCGGTGTTGGAAGTGATGGTTATCTGCTTCGCACTGTTGTCGTTGGCGGCAAAGGCGATTGCTGTGGGCGACACAGCGAATGCAGGCGTCGGGGGAATCACTGCCGTCGAAGGACTTTGTTCCACCGTCACACGTTTGCTCACACCATCCTGAGTGACAAGGACGAAATATGAACGGCGCGCATCCGTCGACGAGGGGTTTGTGCCATCGGCCACGACGGTCACCTTCTGGCTTCCGTTGCCCGACTGGGGCTCTACGCTGGCCCAACTGCCGCTCTCCATCTCGATGCGCCAGGGGCAATCCGAGGTAATCTGGAACTCGGCCTGCGTCTCGTCGCCACTGATGCTGACGAGGTTGCCGGCCTCGTGGTACCACAGGCTGGATGTCTCCTCCACCACGTCGTCGGTCTTCACACAGGCCTGCAACGTGAAGAGGCACAGCAGCAGGGCTGCCAGGGGATAAATATGTGTCTTCTTCATTTCCGGCCTCCTTTCTTCTCCTTCAGTTGGAAACTATACATCACTCCCAGGTGTATGGCAAACCCGCCGCAAGCCTTGTCTGCTGTATCCAGTACGTCCTCGTAGAAGGCGTTCTTGCGAATGGGAATCTTGTACTCCGGGGCCACGAAGATGTTCAGGTGGCGATAGGGTGTGCCCACGAACTTCACTCCGAGGCCCACGCACCAGGCATTGCTGCCGTCGCCCTTGTCGTACAGGCCCATCTGCTGACTGCCCACGAGGCGTTCGTAGCTGAATCCGGCCTGGGGCGTTATGGCCAGCGGTTTCCAGGGGCGGAACTGGTAGCCGTACTTCATCTCCAGCGAGTTACGCTTGAAGCGGAGCGCTCCGTCCACGTTGCCCTGAGCGTTGTACCAGTACACGGTGGGCGTCTTGTTCACTCCCAGGCTGTAGTTAAACTGCAGGTCGTGGTTCTTCAGTACACCCGATGCCACGAACGTGACACCGCCGAACGTGCCCACCGTATATCCGGCTCCCACGTAGACGTCGGTAGCCAGTATCTCCGGCATCGTCTTTGTCTGGGCCGCTGCCCCCATGCCGCCCAAGAGCGACATGGAGAGCAGTAGCGCCATTGTCTTTATTATCTTTCTTTCCATAGAGCGTCTACTTTATCATTACCTTTTTACCGTTTACGATGTATATACCCTTCGGGAGCACAGAGCGCACGGAGGTGGCGGCGGACACGGAGATGCGACGGCCGCTGAGGTCGTAGACGGCATTCATTTTCTCATTTTCTCCATCTCTCATCACCTCACCGATGCCCGTCAGCATGTCGCTCTTGATGGGTATCAGGTGCGGGCCGCCGGTGGCATTGGTGCAATAGGCCTCGAAGGGACGCACCTGGCGCAGGTTGCGCACGAAGACGCTGCCCTCGCGGTAGTCCTCATAGCGTTCGCGGTTCAGCGCATACACCAGGTCGGAAGCCCCAAGGCTCAGCATCGTGGGCACGAAGCGGGTGTTGCCCGACTGGGCCTCCTGGGCCGTGGTGGCAGGCACGTCGGCACTGGTGGCGGCAAAGGTTACCTGTCCGGCCAGTTGGTAGACGTCGCTGTAGACCTCGTTGTTGGGCATGGCCACGATGTAGGGCACGTTGGCCTCCACGGCCGGTGCCTCCTGCCATCCGCCTGCCGTGAGCTGGCAGAGCCAGAAGGGGCGCTCGTCGCGATGGCCCGTAGCCTGGGCAAACGGGGTCAGTCGGCCGCGTGTCTCGTGGGTGATGGTCTGCACGGTGAAGGGCAGTGCCAGGGTCTCCCATCCGTAGAGGTCGTCGTAGCCCGTCTCCAGTCCGTAGATGTGGGCATAGCTGATGCGGTCGGCCACGAAGGGACGCAGGGCGAAGAAGTTGGTGTTGCCCGTGCCGTCGCTGAGCTTGACGTCCTCGGCGCGGCCGTTGGCCACGATGTTGTGGATGCCCGTCTGCCGGGCCTGTTCGGCCTGGCCGACGTAGAGCAGGAGGTTGGGATTGTCGATGCCCTGGAGGGTGACGGACGGAACGGCGATGTCAGCATTCCAGCCGATGGCAGCCAACTCGTCGCATCCGGCAAAGAGGGTGGCTCCGGCCGAGGTCAGCGCTGCAGGCAGTTCGGCGGTCACCAGGTGGGTGGCGGCCAGGGCATTGTCGGGTATCGACTGGTTGGCGGTGGCTACGTCCTTCAGGTCGACGTGGCGCAGGGCCTGCAGTGTGCGCAGGGTGGCATAGTCCGTGTCGTCGAGATTGCCCTTGACGGTCAGTCGCTCTATCTTCTGGGCGTCGCACCAGCCGAAGGCCTGGGCCAGCGTGCCGGCTGTGCCCACCTGGGCCACATCGCCGTCGTAGTAGCAAGGCACGGCCAGTTGTGTGGGTTCCGACGGGTCGAAGCCCTCCTTGGTGGCGATGGCGCGCAGGGTGGCCAGTCCACCTACGTCGGTCGGACCCGTGTAGACGGGCGACGAGGTCGTGGGTGTGGTGCCGTCCAGTGTGTAATGTATGGTGGCGCCCTCCGTCTCGCTGGTCAGTGTGGCGTAGCGGCCGTTGTAGTCATACTCTACGGCCTTGGCCATCTCCAGTGCAGCCCCGTTGATGCGGAAGGTGCGTGTGGTCACTTCCGACCACTTTCCCTCCTTGTCCATGCCGCGCAGGTTGATGGTGTGGTTGCCGGGTTGCAGTCCCTCGGTGGAGGCACTGATGACCAGCGGGTCGCTGTCGCGGAAGTAGAGGGGCAGCGTCACCGGTGTGCCCAGTCCGTGACCGGGGTCGGTGTCGAAGTAGTACTCCATGGCAACGAAGCCCTCGCGGTCGCAGATGAAGAAGGGGTGAGCCTCCACGCTGGACCAACTGCCCTGGTCGTCGCTCGTGCGGACGAAGAGGATGTGGGCCCCGTAGCCCAACTGGTCCAGCGACAGGGAGAGTTGCTGTTCGCCCTCCTGGACTGCCAAGTGGCGACCCTGTCCGTAGCCGGGGTCGGTGTCGAAGAAGTATTCCACTAGGGTGGGCCGTGTGCCCAGCGTCTTGCTGACGTAGAAGGGGCGAGCCTCGGTGCTGGACCAACGGTTGTCGTCGGTCTGCGTGCGCAGGAAGAGGATGTGGGCGCCGGGCTTCAGTCCGTCGGTGTTCAGGGCCAACTGCTGTTCGCCCTCGCGAATCTCCACCAGGGTGCGTCCCTCGCCGTGTCCGGGGTCGGTGTCGAAGAAGTACTCCACGCGGCGCAGATTGGCCTGCGTCGTGGAGATGAGGTAGAACGAATGGGTCTCGGTGGTGGACCACACACCATTTTCATCCTGAGCTCGCAGGCATAGCCTATGCGAACCAGGCGTGAGGCCCTCTGTGGGGATGGACAGGGCATTGTCGCCCGCCGTCACCGTTTGTATCTTTGCTGCCTGTCCGTGTCCTGGGTCGTGGTCGAAGAAGTACTCCAGGCCTACCAGTTGCTGCGCGTTTGTCGCGACAGCGCCCAGCAGGAGCCACAGGCAGAGCAACGTTCTCTTTCCTATTCTCATTTCTGTACGCCCAGTTTAATGGTGATGTTCAGGTTGTTGCCTTGCTCTACGCTGGCCGGTACGGTCAGGTCCTGGATGACGGGCCCGGCAGGTATGCCCGAGATGACGTATGGGTCGTCGCCGTTGAAGGCACCCTTGCCTGCGATGGCTGCAGCAATCTCCTCAGTAAACTCTTGATTCTTGACGTTAAGGTCAGTATCGTGATTTTCAAATAAAGGAGAACTTGGTTTATAATTATCAATATATGTATTCCCCTCTATGTCCGAGCCTGCTATACCGAGTATGTTCTTTTCCACACGGCAACCACTAATGCCCGTTATTTGTTCAAAATTGTACGAAACGGACGCTATTGTGAACGTGTTGTAGGCAATATTGGCTTCATTAAGCCATTTTACAACGCCTGCATTGGTTCCTGCAAAAATGTTGTTTGTAACTTGGGTATAGTTGGCATAATTATTATTCGCAAATCCAGAAATGCTTCCTTGTATAAAATTCTGGTGAATGATGCAATTGTCAGCATGCCCGCTAACGTAAGTCTTAACGTTAATATCTGATGTCACATGACAACGGTTAATGACCACGTTATCTGCACCCACGTTTATAGTCTCTATTTTTAGACCGCGCAGAACAGTACCTGGAGCCGTATCATTAATCTTAATGGCGGCGAAAGAGGCATCGGATTCGCCTTGGGCTGTTATTCCATTCTCTGAGCGCCAGAAACCTGGTCCTAACACAACTAACTTCTTGGTTATTGTCATGCCTCCATAGGATTTGTTCGAACCATCCACCATGATGGTGTCCTCTTCAGCGGCTGCTGTTAGTGCATCGGCAATTGTTGTGTACGGAGCACCCGAACCGGTTGTGTTGTTCACTCTGAGAATTTTCGCTTGGGCCATGCCGCATACCGCTGCAAGGGCCACCATGAGAAGTGTCTTTTTCATACTTCGTTAGTTTGTGGTTATTTGATAGTTAGTTAAGTTCGGCGGTAAAGTTAGACATTTTCAGCGAACTATCCAAACAAATATGCCGACTTCGTGTGTCATACGTACAATTTTTCTGTGTCATTCCTACAATTTTCGAGTGTCAAAGAAACAATTTTCGTGTGGCTGTAGGGAATGTGGCATTTGCCAGTCGTTTTTGTGTTCCGCTTTTTCGAAAAAAGTTTTGCAGTGTCGAAGATTAGTATTACCTTTGTAGGCATAAACGTTGAATAGCGATGAGAATTATATCAAGAAAGACATTGGTTTCTTATTATAATCAAGAGCCGCGAGCCCAATCGGCATTGGAAGACTGGTACGAGAAGACGAAACGTGCACACTGGACGTGTTTCGCCGATATGAAGAAAACGTTCAATAGTGTGGACGCTGTTGGAAATAAGAGGTATGTGTTCAATATAAAGGGTAATGATTACAGGCTTGTGGTTGTGGTGAAATTTACCGTGAGCCACGTGCTCATACGTTTTGTGGGGACGCATAAGGAGTATGACAGGATTGAAGATATTCAAAACATTTGACACTTATGGCACAGATAAAGAGCGAAAAGGCCTACGAGGCCGCGATGAAGCGAATCGAGGAATTGGAGGAACTGGTGGATGACGACACTCCCGTGACAGATAGCAATTCCTTGGAACTGGACATGTTGATAGACATGGTGGAGGAGTACGAGGAAATCCACTACCCCATCGGTAAGCCCTCGCTGGTGGACATCATTAAACTGCGGATGTACGAGATGGGGCTGACGCAGAAGAAACTGTCGGAGATGCTGCAAATCAGTGCCTCGACCCTGAGCGAACTCATCTCGGGCAAACGAGAACCGACCTTCCAGTTGGCGCGCACCATCAGTACGCAACTGAACATCGACCCGGCCATCGTGCTCGGCGTGTGACGACACAAACGTAAGAACTTAAAAACTAATAACTAATAATTCAATTAAACTATGTTCGAAGGACAACCTAAGGGCCTCTATGCACTGGCCCTGGCCAATACCGGTGAGCGGTTTGGCTACTACACGATGTTGGCCGTCTTTGCCCTCTTCCTGAGGGCCAACTTCGGTCTGGACCCTGCCTGGGCAGGGGAAATCTACAGCGACTTCCTGATGCTGGTGTACTTCCTGCCCGTCATTGGCGGCATGGCTGCCGACCGCTGGGGCTACGGTCGAATGGTGACCATAGGCATCATCATCATGTTCGTGGGCTATCTGCTGCTGTCGTTCCCCTTCGGCGGCGACACGTTTGCCCTCATCGTCATGCTGCTGGCCCTGGTGCTCATCAGTCTGGGTACGGGCCTGTTCAAGGGTAACCTGCAGGTGATGGTGGGCAATCTGTACGACGACCCGAAGTATGCCTCGAAGCGCGATGCCGGCTTCTCACTCTTCTACATGGCCATCAACCTGGGTGCACTGTTTGCACCGACGGCAGCCGTGAAGATAAAGGAGTGGGCCGAGGTGTCGCTGGGCTATTCGTCGAACGATGCCTATCACTTCTCGTTTGCCGTGGCCTGCGCCTCGCTGGTGCTGTCCATTGCCATCTACTATGCCACTCGCAGCACATTCCGCCACACGGAAGGAAAGACCAACCCTAACCCTCCCGTGAAGGGAGGGAACGCCCCCGAAGCGCAAAGTGACAATTCCCTCCCTTTACGGGAGGGCCAGGGAGGGTCTGACCGGCAGCGCATCGTTGCCCTGTGTCTGGTGTATGCCGTGGTGATCTTCTTCTGGATGGCCTTCCACCAGAACGGACTGTCGCTGACCTACTTTGCCGACGAATTTACGGCCCATACGGCCACGGCCGGTGTGGAGAGCATGTGCTTCGATGTGCTCAACCTGGTGGCCATCATCGTCATCGTGTATGCCGGCTTCTCGCTGTTCCAGAGCAAGACGGCACGGGCCAAGGGCATCTCGGCCGTCGTAGTGGTGGCTGCACTGTGCTTCCTGGGCTGGCAGTATGCCGGTGCCACGGAGGACATCGCCATCTCGGCCCCCATCTTCCAGCAGTTCAACCCCTTCTATGTGGTGGCCCTGACTCCGTTCTCGATGCTCATCTTCAGCTCGTTGGCTGCCAAGGGCAAGGAACCCTCTGCTCCGCGTAAGATAGCCTACGGCATGCTGGTGGCTGCCGCTGCCTTCCTGCTGATGATGTTAGCCTCGCAGGGACTGCCGACGCCCAATGCGCAGAAGGCTGCCGGTGAGGCTGCCATGTTCGTGTCGCCCTACTGGCTCATCAGCACCTATTTGGTGCTCACCTTCGGCGAACTGCTGTTGTCGCCCATGGGCATCTCCTTCGTGTCGAAGGTGGCTCCCCCGAAGTACAAGGGCCTGATGATGGGCGGTTGGTTTGTGGCCACGGCCATTGGTAACAAACTTGTGGGTGTGGGCGGCTACCTCTGGGGCGACATTTCGCTCGTAGTCGTCTGGGGTGTCTTCATTGCTGTCTGCCTGGTGGCTGCGCTCTTCATGTTTGCCATGATGAAGCGCCTGGAGAAGGTGGCATGACCCCACGCGTCAAAGGTTTTACGGCGGGCAGCATTGCCGCCGCCTCCTACGGACTGAACCCACTCTTTGCCCTTCCCCTCTACCGGGAGGGGCTAAGTGTGGATTCGGTCCTCTTCTTCCGCTACGCCTTCGCCATCGGGCTGATGGCCCTGCTCCTGCGCCGCCAGCGGGTGGACATGCGCGTGCGCCGCAGAGAGTGGCCCCTGCTGGCCGTATATGGACTGCTGTTCTCGGCCAGTAGCCTGTTCCTGTTCCTCAGCTACAACTATATGGATGCCGGCATAGCCTCCACCATATTGTTCATGTACCCGGTGATGGTGGCCGTCATCATGGCCCTGTTCTTCGGCGAGCGTGCCTCGTGGCTGACATGGCTGTGCATCGTGCTGGCCGTGGGCGGCGTGTCGCTGCTGACGAAGACCAGCGACGGCTCCACCGTGTCGCTGCTGGGCATAGCCTTCGTGCTGCTCTCGTCGCTGTCGTATGCCATCTACATCGTGGGCGTCAACCGCAGCAGCATTGCCCGCATGCCGTCGCAGAAACTTACGTTCTATGCGCTCTGCTTCGGTATACTTATATATATAGCGCGCACGCGAGGGCTCACGGAACTCGATGTGCCCCACACCGTGCTGGGCTGGACGTGTGCCTTCTGTCTGGCACTGTTTCCCACCATCGTCTCGCTGGTGACGATGACCATCAGCATCCGCAACATCGGCAGCACCTCGGCTGCCATCCTGGGGGCCCTGGAACCCATCACGGCCCTGCTGGTGGGGACGCTGGTCTTTGGCGAGAAGCTGACGCCCCGCATCTGCCTGGGCATCTGCCTCGTGCTGACGGCTGTCACACTGCTCATCGCCGGCAAGAAGATTTATTTTGTAGTCCGTGCTAAACTCACATCCCATCATGCCATACACTGACCGCTATAGCCAGACGGAGGAGTTCCGTCGTGAAGAACTCCTCCGTCTGATTGAAAGGGCCATCGGGCGCCTGACTTTGCAGGAACTCGAAGCGCTCTACTATGATATGTCGACCAAGAACTACATCGTCGACACGCTCTGATGTAGCTTTTATTCCTGACTTTTTACAAAAGCCTCCAGGTCTTCGCGCGTGGGGCTGTTCAGCAACTGTCCCTGCTTCCATGTGGCTTGGGGATAGGCTTCGCTGAGGTCCTTCTGCGACTGCTCGATGCCGCTGCCGCCTGAGGTGGCAAAGGGGATGATGGTCTTGCCCGTCAGGTCGTAGGCTTCGAGGAAGGTGTTGATGATGGTCGGGCAGGTCCCCCACCAGATGGGGTAGCCGACGTAGACTACGCCGTAGTCCTCGAGCTTCAGGTCGGTCTCGGCCAGAGCCGGGCGACTGCTCTTGTCCTTCATCTCGACGCTCGAACGGCTCAGGCTGTCGCGCCAGTTGAGGTCGGCTTCGGTGTAGGCTTCTGCCGGGACAATCTCGTGGAGGTCGGCACCGGCCACCTCGGCCAACTGCGTGGCCACGCCGCGCGTCACACCCGAAGCCGAGAAGTAGGCCACCAGTGTCTTTGTTTCCTTGGGTTCTTCACTCTGTTTTGCTGCCTTCTGGGAGCAGGCACTCAGTCCCAACAGGGCTGCCAGTGCCAAAAGGATGGTTTTTCTCATGATTCGCTGAATAGTTACGTCTATGGCATGAATAATCAAGGCAAAGTTACACAAAAAATGCCTATATAGCACCCTCGAAGTGTTAAAAAAGTGTTAAAGGCCGATGAATATTTGTCCGTTCCCTTATCTTTGTATTACCTTTGCAGTGTACTAATAAACTATTACACTAAACAACTAATTCAGAAAGCTATGATAAGTATTACGAATGTCACTTTTGGTTACACTCCTTCGGTGCGGGTGCTGGAGGATTTCTCCCTTCGGTTTCAGGATGGAGGCGTGTACGGATTGTTAGGCAAGAACGGAACGGGCAAGAGCACGCTCTTGTATCTCATCACGGGTCTGCTGCGTGCGCAGAGGGGTACGGTGGAAGTGGATGGCGTGGATGCCTCGAGTCGCAAGGCCGAGACGCTGGCCGACATGTTCATCGTCCCCGAGGAATACGACCTGCCGGCCATCTCTCTCAAGAATTATGTAAAGGCACTGAAGCCCTTCTACCCCCGATTCAGTGAGGAACTGCTGGAGCGCTGCCTGCGCGAGTTCGAGATGCCCACCGACGTCAACCTGGGGGCCCTGAGCATGGGACAGAAGAAGAAGGTGTACATCTGCATCGCCCTGGCTGCCAACACGAAGTACCTGCTCCTGGACGAACCCACCAACGGACTGGACATCCTCTCGAAGAGCCTGTTCCGCAAGGTCGTGGTGGCCGGCATGTCGGAGGACAAGACCATCATCATCTCCACCCATCAGGTGCACGACGTGGAACATCTGCTGGACCACGTGGTCATCGTCGACCGCAACCGCGTCCTGCTCGACCAGAAGTTGGAGGAGAGCGACGAGGCACCCATCGACATCGAGAAACTGTTCATCGAGACATTAACCTGTAAATAGTATAATCGACCACGACTACGCAGATTAAACAGATCATTCATCTTGGATGACTCTCACATGCAAACAAATCCGCTTAATCCGTGAAATCGAGGTGTAAAAAATCAAAGTTATGAATATCAATCGTTTTATGAATGTAGCGCGTTGGAACTTCGCCATCAACCGCTCGCAATACCTCAAGTTGGCCCTGAGCCTGTTCCTCGTCATGAGCCTGCCCCTGCTGATGTTCATCCTGAAGACCATCTGGGTGTTTGGCATCACACACAATACCGAATGGGCCCTGGCCAGTGTGCCCGGAACCAGTCTGGGCACCTGGATGAGCGGTTGCTTCGTCTTCGCCCTGCCCATCCTGGCCGGTTACACGTTCCACAACCTGCTGACCAAGCAGACACGCATCAAGGAGCTGACCCTGCCCGCATCGAACGGCGAGAAGTTTATCTTCCATGCCCTGGTCACCATCGGCGGCGCCTTCCTGACCTATGTGGTCAGCTTCTTCCTGCTCGCTGCCCTTCAATATCTCTTTGTCGGCATCGTCTATGGCTTCTCCTATGCCCAATGGATACCTTACACTTCCATCTTCTTTGGTAACAGTGAGATAACACAGGCTGGTCTGCCAATCCTGGAAGATGGTGCTGCATTTTGGCTTGCGCTGATTATGGACCTTGGCCTGATAGCCTTCGTCTCCACCTTCGTGCTGGGCAATGCCATCAAGTACAAGCACAACGTGTTGTGGACCTACCTCTTCCACTGGGGACTGGGCTTCCTCTCCATCTTCTGCCTGGGTCTGTGCATGCCCTTGCTTGCAGACGTGGATCTGGATTGGCTGAAGAACCTCGACATCGACCAGATAACGATAGGCTTCAGGTGGGTTGTCATAATCTTCCTCACGGCCGTCACCGTCTTCTGCTGGTGGCTGTCGTACCACCTCTATTGCCGTGCACAAATCACAACAAAACGTAATAAGTAATTTATCACTATGGACTTCAAGAATCAAAAAGCCATATACCTGCAGATAGCCGAGCACGTCATGGACGAAATCCTCTCCGGAAAGTACCCCGTGGATGCCAAGTTGCCCAGCGTGCGCGAGTATGCTGCCGAGGTGGAGGTGAACGTCAACACCGTGTCCCGCTCCTTCGAGTGGCTGCAGAACCAGAATATCGTGGTGACGCGCCGCGGACTGGGCAACTTCGTGGCCCTGGGGGCCGTGGAGGCCATAGAAGCCCTGCGCAAGGAGGAGTTTTTCGAAGAACAGTTGCCCGACCTCTTCCAGTCGATGCAATCCATTGGCATCACAATGGACGAAGTAGTGAATCAGTATCATAAGTATAATAACAAATAAACACGCAAAACGATGAAAGCACGAAACTTGTTCTCCCTGACGTTGTTGGGACTCTTCTTGTTAGTCTTTGCGGCTTGCGACCCGAAACCCGTGATGACGGAAGTGCCTTATACAGTGCTGAAGCACTATTTCTTCCGCAACGATGCCCAGATACCCTCGAATCCTAAGATTGATACCCAAGAGCGCTTCGACAGCCTCTTCGGCATGGCTCCGGTGATGGGTGCGGACGGAAAGCCCACGCCCGTGGATTTCGAGCGCCAGTTTGTGATATCCGTCGTCCTGCCGGTTACGAACCAACAGACGGAGTTGTACGGCGAGCATTTGTATGCTTATAAGGACCTGCTCGGAAAGTCGAATCTCTATTTCTGGTACAGTGCGAATCGCGGCACCGACACACTCTCCTACACGATGCAGCCCATCCTGCTCATTGCCGTCGACCGCCAGCACGATGCCGAGCATATATCCCTCGAGGAGGTCGTCGATGAGTGATAACCAAGTATTCATATAACAAATAAAAAAACCATAACATCATGAAAACTCGTAGTATTCTTTCCGCCATTGTACTGCTCGCAGCAGTGACCATATCTTTCACCAGTTGCACCGAAATGGCCCGCAAGTTGGCCATGACGGCCGTCAGTGAGTCCACTGACTTTGAGAAAGAGGACACCGTGAAGTGGGGTAGCGTGATAGATCGCGACCTCGACCTGCCTCTCTTCTCGGCCATCGATGCCAAGGGAGTGGTGCGCGTCGTCTTCGTTCAGGACTCCGTATGCTCCGTGCGTGTCCATGGCAACGAGAAGTGCCTGGACGAATATAAGTTCGTCGTCAAGAAGGGCGAACTGAATGTAGAACCTAAGAACTTCACCGGCAGTGTCAACAAGAATACGGCAGCCGTCACGCTGTTTGTCACGGCGCCCAATCTGACCAACGTCGAGTTCTCCGGAGCAGGCAATCTGGAGATGCCCGGTGCCATGTCGTTGCCTGGTTCGCTGAGTATCGAGATAGAAGGGGCCGGAGAGATGAGTATCGACGACCTCACACTGACCTCCCTGAACGTTGAAATCAGTGGAGCCGGGAAGTGCGAACTCGGAAAGGTCACGACGACCGAGGATGTGGAGATAGAGGTGAACGGCGCCGGTGACGTCAAGGCCAATGTCTTCTGTCAGGACTTGAGCATCGAAATCAACGGTGCAGGCAAGGCCGAACTGAGTGGCGAGTGCCGAGGCACGTTGTCGTGTGAACAGAGCGGAGCCAGCAAGATTGATACTTCGAACCTGAAGAGATGATTCATCTGACCAACATCCATAAGACGTACCAGGGTGTCCAGCCACTGCATGTGCTCAAAGGCATCGACTTGCACATCGGGCGCGGTGAGTTCGTAGCCATCATGGGCGCATCGGGCTCCGGCAAGTCGACGCTGCTGAACATACTGGGCATCCTGGACGATTATGACGAGGGTGAATATCGGCTCGACGGAACGCTCATACGCAATCTCTCGGAGACACGTGCAGCGGACTACCGCAACCGCATGATAGGCTTCATCTTCCAGAGCTTCAATCTGATCAGTTTCAAGGATGCCATGGAAAACGTGGCCCTGCCACTGTTCTATCAGGGCGTCGGCCGACGGAAACGCAACCAGCTGGCCATGGAGTATCTGGAGAAGGTGGGACTGAAGGAATGGGCCCATCACCTGCCCAACGAACTCTCCGGCGGACAGAAACAGCGTGTGGCCATAGCCCGTGCCCTCATCACCCAGCCGCGCATCATCCTGGCCGACGAACCGACCGGTGCCTTGGACAGCAAGACTTCGCTGGAGGTGATGCAACTCTTGAAAAAGTTGCACGAGCAGGGACTGACCATCATCGTGGTGACGCACGAGAGCGGCGTGGCCTATCAGGCAGAGAAGATAGTGCATATCAAGGACGGACAAATCGAAAGCATAGAGGTGAACGACGGTTCGGCCCATACGCCTTTCGGTGTGGACGGAGTGATGAAATGACCATTAATGCATTGCTCATTGCTCATTGTGCATTGTGCATTATGAATTGTGAATTGTGCATTGTGAATTGTAAATAGATCGAATGTTTGAACTTTTCCACGAGATACAGGGAACCCTGAGTCGCAACCTCATGCGCACCATAGCCACGGGCTTTGCCGTGGTGAGCGGACTGTTCCTGCTCATCGTGCTGCAGGGCGCGGGCAATGGGGTCATCCATTCCTTCCAGTACAACATGGGAGGCTTTGCCTTCGATGCCGTCCATGTCTTCGGCGGCATGACCACCCGCCCCTGGGAGGGCATCAAGGAGGGACGCCTGATACGCCTCGACGACCGCGACCTGGAGATGAGCCGCCGACACTTTCCCCACCAGATTACTACTGCCATACCGACGGTGACCAACGACGGGGTGGTGGCCAGTCATGGGGGCCACTACGTCAGCAGCACCTCCATGGTGGGTGTCTATCCCGAGTACGCTGCCTCGCAGGCCGTAGAGATGTTGGAGGGACGGTTCGTCAACGAGATGGACCTGAAGGAGAAACGCAAGGTGTGCGTCATAGGCAGCAACAGCTGTAAGGACCTCTTCAAGGAGGGCGGAACGCCGATAGGGCAGCACGTGAAGTTGGGCAGCATCCTCTACACCGTAGTGGGTGTCTACAAGGTCAACGAGATGTTCAACGGCAGCAACTTCTACGTTCCCTACACCACGCTTTGTACCATATATAATAAAGGTCGCTTCATCGACGAACTGACCATGAACACCCGCAACATACCCACCGACTCGGCCATGCAACAGTTTATCGCCGAGTACACGCGTGCCACCAGCCACATCCATTCCTTCGACCCCGAGGACGACCGCGCCCTCTGGATATGGAACCAGGCCGGCGACAACATTCAGATGCAGCGCGCCATGAACATCCTCAACCGCTCGTTCTGGATTCTGGGCCTGCTCACCCTGCTGAGCGGCGTGGTCAGCGTGAGCAACATCATGCTCATCAGCGTCAAGGAGCGCACACGTGAGTTCGGCATCCGCCGGGCCATCGGTGCACGTCCGTGGAACATCATCATGATGGTGGTGCTGGAGAGTGTCACCATCACGGCCATCTTTGGCTACATAGGCATGTTGCTGGGCATCTTCTTCTGCGAGTGGATGGATGCCACGGTGGGCAATCAGGTGATGGACTTGGGCGTGTTCCAGGCCAAATACTTCGTCGACCCGACGGTGGACTTGCACATCTGCATACAGGCCACCATCGTGATTATAGTGGCCGGTGCGCTGGCCGGATTCTTTCCGGCACGCAAGGCTGTAAAGATTAAAACCATAGACGCACTGAGAGCATGAAACTGTTTGACGCTGACCTTTGGGAGGAAATCTTCGACTCCCTGCGCAAGAATCGTACACGTACGTTCCTGACGGCCTTCGGCATCTTCTGGGGTGTCTTCATGCTCATTCTCCTCATGGGCGGAGGCCGTGGCCTGGAGACCATGCTGGGCGAGAACTTTGCCGGGGCGGCCTCCAATTCCGGATTCATGATTGCCAACACCACCAGCGAGCCCTACAAGGGATTCCGCAGCGGGCGTGCCTGGTACCTGGAGCTGGAGGATGTGGAACGCATCCGCAACACCGTGCCCGAAATCAGTATCGTCACGCCCACTATCCGCCGTTGGGGGGCAAGGGCCTTGGCCAACGACAAATCCTGCGGCATATCGCTCCTGGGGCAATATGCCGACTACAGCCTGGTGGACAATCCCAAGATAAAGTTTGGGCGCGCCCTGACCGATGCCGACGGCCTGCAGCACCGGAAGGTGTGCGTCATTGGCAGTCGCGTGGCTCAGGAGTTGTTCCCCGACACCGAGAACCCCTGTGGGCAGTTCCTGCAAATCGACAGCATCAACTATTGCGTCATAGGCGTGAGCGGAAAGGCTTCGGGAGGCATCAACATCGGAGGCAATCCGCAGACCACGGTCTACTTGCCTTACGAAACCATGCGGCAGATGTACAATCGCGGCAACGAGGTCGACATCCTGGCACTGGTGGCCAAGGACCAGTATCCCATGTCGGAGGTGCAGTATCGGGTGGAGGCCTTGCTGAAGCGTGTGCACATGATACATCCCGACGACACACAGGCACTGATAAAAGTGAACACGGAGGCCATCTTCAGTATGATAGACAACCTCTTTGCAGGCGTGAGCATCCTGGTGTGGATGATTGGTCTGGGCACGCTCCTGGCCGGAGCCATCGGAGTGAGCAACATCATGGTGGTCACGGTGAAGGAACGCACGACGGAGATAGGCATCCGCCGGGCCATTGGTGCCACGCCCAAGGACATCCTGACCATGGTGATGAGCGAAAGCATCGTGCTGACGCTGATAGCTGGCATGAGTGGCATTTCCCTGGCCGTGGCCATACTGCAGGTGTTGGAAAATGCCACACATGCCGAATATCCTTCCGCCCTGTTCCAGATCTCGTTCGGTGTGGCCGTAGGCGCATCGCTCCTGCTTGCCGTGCTGGGCATCATTGCCGGCCTGGCACCTGCCCTGCGAGCCATGAACATCAAACCCGTGGATGCCATGCGCGAAGAATAATCAGAAATCTCAGATAACTCAGAAAACTCAGATAACTCCGATAATTCAGATAATTCAGAAAACTCAGAAATATGAAAAAGTTTATCAAGTGGGCAGTTATTGCCTTGGTTGCAGCCATCTTTGTGGGGACGTTTGTGTTCCTGTATCAAAAGTCGCGCCCCAAAGAGATGGTGTACGAGATTTCCACCGTCCAGTTGAAGGACCTGGAGAAGTCCACCATCGTGACCGGTAAGATAGAACCGCGCGACGAGGTCAACATCAAGCCGCAGATTTCCGGCATCATCGCCGAACTGTATAAGGAGGCGGGCCAGATGGTCCGCAAGGACGAAGTGATAGCCAAGGTGAAGGTTATCCCCGACATGAACAGCCTGAACAGTGCAGAGAACCGTGTCCGCCTGGCCGAAATCACATTGGCACAGGCCGAGACCGACTTCCAGCGCATGGAGAAGCTCTATCAGGAGCGGGTGGTGAGCGCCGAGGACTATGAGAAGTCGCAAGTGGCGCTGAAGCAGGCCAAAAGCGAGATGACGAACAGTCGCGACGCCCTCAACATCGTGCGCGAGGGCATCTCGCTCTCCAATGCCAAGATGAGCACCACGCTGGTGCGCTCCACCGTCGACGGACTCATCCTGGACATCCCCGTCAAGGTCGGCAACTCCGTCATCCTGAGCAACTCCTTCAACGACGGTACCACCATCGCCACCGTGGCCGACATGTCCAACCTCATCTTCCGGGGCAACATCGACGAGACCGAGGTGGGACGCATCATCGAGGGCATGCCCGTCACCATCACCGTGGGTGCCGTGCAAAACCTGGAGATGAATGCCCGACTGGAGTACATTTCGCCCAAGGGCCGCGAGACCAATGGCGCCAACCAGTTCGAAATCAAGGCCGCCCTCTCGGTCCCCGACACCGTTACCCTCCGCTCGGGCTACGGCGCCAATGCCGAAATCGTGCTCGACCGCGTCACCAAGGCCATCACCGTGCCCGAGTCGGCACTCGAGTTCTCTGGCGACAGCACCTTCGTCTATGTCCTCACCGACTCCGTGCCCAAGCAGCAGTTCCAGCGCCGTGCGGTCCAGACGGGCCTGAGCAACGGCATCGACATCGAGGTGAAGAGCGGCGTCAGGGTAGGGGAGAAGGTTCGTGGAATCTTAAAGGAGGAAGAGAAATGAAACGCACAGCCATCTTAGCCCTTCTGGTGTGCGCATCGTTGCATACCCTTGCCCAGCAGACTCGCGAGTGGTCGCTGACGGAGTGCATCGACTATGCCTTGGCCCACAACATCAACATCCTGCAGCAGCAGGACAACGTGCGCCAGCAGGAGATTGCACTCAGCACGACACGCAACAGCCGCCTGCCCGACCTCAATGGCAGCGTCGGCGAGAACTTCAGTTTCGGCCGCGCCCTGACGGCCGACAACACTTATCAGAACCGCAACACGCAGAGCACCAGCTTCAGCCTGGGCACCAGCCTCCCCCTCATCACGGGCGGACGACTGCCGGCGGAGGTCAAGGTGCGTCGCCTCGGTCTGCAGGCTGCCCTGCAGGACTTTGAGTATGCCCGCGAAAACGTCATGCTTGGCGTGACGTCGGCCTTCCTCGAGGTCATCTGTCAGAAGGACCTCGTGGCTGTGGCTGAGCGCCAGGTGGAACTGAGCCAGGCACAGGTGCGCCGCATGGAACTGCTGTTCCAGAACCAGAAAGCCGCCGAGGCCGAGGTATCGCAGATTCGTTCCACGCTGGCCAACGACGAACTGTCGCTCACCCAGCAGCGCAACAGCTACATGCTGGCCCTGCTGGAACTGTCTCAGCTCCTGGAACTCGACTCACCCGAGGGCTTCGGTGTGGCCACTCCCCTGGTGGAAGTCGTCAAGGCAGACGAACTGCCATCGCCCGACCTCGTGTACAATGAGGCCCTGGGCATCAAACCTCAGATACAGGCCGAGCAGACGCGCCTGCAGAGTGCCGAGAAGAGCGTCGTGGTGGCCAAAAGCGCCCTCTTTCCCTCGCTCTACTTCAATGCCGGCATCGGCACCAGCTACTACAACACCTCGGGCTACAACGTAGCCAACTTCGGTTCGCAGTTGCGCGACAATTTCAATCAGTATTTCGGGGTCTCCCTTTCCGTCCCCATCTTCAACCGCCTCGCCACGCGCAACAACATCCGTGCAGCCCGTCTGCAGGTGCATACTCAGCAACTGAGGCTCGACCAGACGAAGAAGTCGCTCTATAAGGAGATACAGCAGGCCTACTACAACGCCGTGGCAGCCAGTCGCCAGTGTGAGAGCAGCGATGCCGCCCTGGCCAGTGCCCAGACGGCCTTCGAGCTCATGAAACGCAAGTACGAGAACGGCAAAGCCACGGTCACCGACTTCCAGGATGCCAAGACGCGCTACCTGCGTGCCGAGTCGGGCCAGATACAGGCGCGCTACACCTACCTCTTCCGTCAGAAGATACTCGATTTCTATCGCGGACGGAAGATATAATATGCTTTTCCTGTACCGATTCGGCCGAAAAAGAATGATTTTTTGCCCTCGATACGAGGCCGCAGTTCAGACAATACGTCGACCGGGTTCAGACAATACTAAGGTTGGAGCTCAGACAATAGTAAGGTTTGAGGTCAGACAATAGTAAGGTTGGAGCCCGGTCGACGTATTGTCTGACGCTGGCCCAGGCGAGCTCGCGCGCACGCATATATATAAAAAGGTATAAAGGCCTCCGCGGGCCCCCGCCGTGGCCCCGATGAAAGTTTTTTTCAAAAAAAGTCGTTGAATTATTTGGTCAATCCAAAAAGTTGCCGTACCTTTGCACCCGCAAACGAGGAAAGACGGTAACTCGGAGCCTCGGAGCGCAAGTGATATTTGACATATTTCCATAGACAAGAAGTAGTACAGGATAAGGAATCGATACGCTTTGAGCGT
>ODAJ012100956.1_pt1 | contig 21261 bp, 24 predicted proteins | sample 1539241 | NCBI WGS metagenome assembly ODAJ01 (sample SAMN02144231, study PRJEB22623) | gut metagenome | biome: sheep rumen | host: Ovis aries | place: New Zealand | reverse complement strand
TATTGCAGCAATATAGAAACACAATGATGCAAAATAATATATTCCAGCAATTTTTTTGTTTGAATTTTTTTCATTATTCTTCATAAACTACCTCCTCTACAAATTACTCGTATAATGAACATGTAGTCCATTATACATTTTTTTATTCTTAATTTCATTGTATAATATCTACATAGACACTGTGGATTAGTGCAAATTACTATCGCTTTGACGATTATATTAATAGACTCTAACCACAGATGTTTGTTTAATTGTTAATTAGTTAGATAACGCTTGACGTTTAATATTGAACGAGTTTACTTTCGACAAGCATTTTGTGGATCACATTGTCTAAATATTTTGTAAAGGAGTTTTTATTATGATTTATGTTGGAATCGATGTTGCAAAAGATAAACATGATTGTTTTGCTATGAATTCTGATGGCGAAATATTAATTGAAAAATTAACCATAACAAACAATTTAGATGGTTTTGAAACTCTCTACAATTCTTTAATGAATTTCTCTAATTCATTAGACAATATAAAAGTAGGGCTTGAAGCCACTGGTCATTATAGTAATAATATTCTAAACTTTCTGACAGAAAAAGGATTTAATATCTATCTTATTAATCCATTACAAACTAATCTTTACGTAAAAGGTCAAAGCCTTAGAAAGACTAAAACAGATAAGTTAGATGCACATGTTATTGCTACAATGCTTGTTTCAGATAACTTAAAACCCTACATACCAGTATCATATCATATTTCTGAATTAAAGTCACTAACTAGACACAGATTTCGTTTAGTTAAGGAAAACTCTAAATTTAAAACTTCTCTTGTAAGACTAGTAGATATTGTTTTTCCTGAACTTCCAAAAATCGTTTCTTCTGTTGCTCAAAAATCTTGTTTAGCTTTACTTTATGAATTACCAAGTGCTAAAGATATAGCTTAATGTAATCTTACACATTTAACTCATCTTTTGTCTGATAATTCATACAAACATTTTGGTAGAGACAAAGCTATTCAAATTCGTGATTTAGCTAGAAATTCTATTGGTTTAAATAGCAACTCCGTTTCATTTGAATTAAAACAGACAATTAGTATTATTCAGTTTATACAAGAGCAACTTGATGATGTTGAGAAGAGAATTAAACAAATCTTAAAAGAAATTAATTCTCCTATATTAACAATACCTGGAATTTCTTTTAAAACTGCTGGTTCTATTTTAGCTGAAATTGGAGATATTTCTAGATTTGATTCTCCTGCTAAACTACTAGCTTTTGCTGGACTTGATCCATCAATGTATCAATCTGGTAAATTCTTTTCAACTCATTCTGTAATGGTAAAACGTTGTTCCAAATATCTTCGTTTTGCTTTGATGACTGCTGCTAGAATGGTTTGCTTAAATGATGCTACCTTTTGTACTTTTAAAGATAGAAAAATGGCTGAAGGCAAGCATTATATGGTTACAATGGGACATGTAGCAAAGAAATTAGTTCGTGTCATATATTATTTATTAAAAACAAATAATATATATCAAGCGGACAAAGTAGCTTAATATCAATAATTACATGGTTTTTAAAAGCATTTTTCAAAATGCTTATTTGTCATGCAATAATTTATATAAAAAAATTTTTTAATTTTTTTCAAAAAAGTATTGACATTCATATAGTTAGTCTATTTCTCTCACACATATTATATCATAGAATACTAAATAAAATCACATTTTATTCAAAAAAAATAGTGTAAAATGGTTTCGGAATATACAAAAAGAAAGTCCTTTGATATAATGGAAATTGGTGGAAAAGAGAACCGTCCCAATTTCCACCAATTTCCATTTATTTCTTGAAGATATTTTTAAAAAATAAAAATATTTTTTCATACCACTTTTTTCTTTCTACCAATAATATATCGTTCTTTGCTTTATTTTCCATGTTTGCTTTTTTGTTTTGGAATACATCATTTGACTGATATTTTTGTGATTTTTCCTGTTCGGCCATCATTTCATCTTTCCTAAGCAGGTTTATCAAATCTTTTTTCTGTTCTTCATTTAATAAATATTCCATATTTATATAAGTTAATATTGCAATAGTATTAACATTTAAATCCTGTTCCATAAGAGTTCTATTATTATCATATTTAAAAATATAATTTTTTTCTTTATTTTGACTAATATAATCCCATATTTCTTGCGGAATTTTTTTTATGTATTTACTATCTAATCTCTTAAGTATATATTCTACTTCCACTAGTCTCTTACTTATATCTATCATATACTTTTCTCCTTTGATTTCAAAAAACTATCTTGGTTTATTTTGACCTAATATCCTTAAAAATAGGCTTTTTATTATCTTAATATGTTTAGGTAACTTTTTAGGTGTTTTATTCATATATTGTATAGCTGTCTTGGATATTTGTTCTGGTGTTATATATTCCTGTCTTATATTTTCTGGTAATGTACTTGGTAATAATCTGTCTTCAACTTGAAGTACAACATTTTCGAATGATTGTGTTCGTTCATTCCATCTATAAAACTTCATACCATCTCTAGACATTATACCATTAATCATATCTATTCCACCATTTCTAAATGCTCTTGTCCAGTTTATAAATGTTTCTCTATCATCATCATCAAGTTCATGATTAGTTCTACACCACTCTGGATGAGTATGTATACTAACAACTGTACTTACCTTATAATCTGTTGCCATATTAAGATTATCAATATTAGATGTTACAAAATCCCAAGATATTGGTTCAACCGTTGTTTCTGTTTGTGTTAAATTATCCTTTGACCATTCTTCTAATCCATCTGCTTCAAGATATGTACTTCCATCATCATCTACTTTTGTGGAACATAGCATTGTTGCAAATTGTTCTTTTCTCTCTTTTGACTGTTTCACAATTAAATCAATAAGTACATTATATTGTGAATCATTAATTTTTAAAATAACAATATCACCCATATATAAACTCCTTTTTTTATTCTTTTATATATTTTTTAAATTATTTAAATCTTTTATTCTTTGTATATTTTTTCTCATTCATAATGTAATATGTTTTTATTCTATCATCATTGCATTTATTATATCTTACAAATAAAAATATTTATACACATTTTTGCAAAATTGACTATATTTTATTATTTAAAATTTAATCTCTGTTCTTTTTTCGTACTCATGTCACTTTTTTTAGTTTACTAACTTGATATTTTTAAATTATACCTCTCTATATATAATTTACTTAAATTGTGAATTAATAATAAATCTTATAAAAGGTTTCTATGTTACTACTTTTGATAATTCTATCATCTATCTCTCTCCTCTTTGCCTTATGTACCAGTCATCTATTTCTCTTTCCTTATTTACTTGTTTATTAGTAATTGCTTTATTACTTATTTCAGTAGCTCTAACAAGAATGTTTTGCCCTTTATAAAATTCTCTAGTAATAATTACATTCGGATATTTATTTTTTAATATTTCTATATATTTTTTTATATTCTCTTCCATATCATCTTTATTTATATAATCGTTCAGCATAAATATTTTATTTTCTAATTCTCTTTTCATTTTTCTACCTTAACCTATTTATTAACAATCTCAACTATATGACTGATATTATTATCGTTTTTAACCATATCTTTTATATTACTTGGATGAATTTTATAATTATCTAATTCGTCTATATTCACCCATTTAAAATTAATCCAATCAGATTCAATACTTTTAAAAGGTTCTTTTTTTATTTCATCTTTATATATACATTTATAAGTCAATGTTATTTGATGTATATCATTTTGTTTATCTTTTATAATTTCTTCGCTAATTCCACATAAATTAAATTCTAACTCTTTAAAACCTAGTTCTTCCTTAATTTCTCTTTTTATTGCTTCTTCGCTTTTTTCAAGTTCATGTACTTTTCCTCCAGGTAACATATAATAATCGCTATCATTACCATAAAATAATAATATTTTTGTTTTATCTTCGTTGTAAATAATTGTAGAAACCCTATAAGCAAAAGAAAAATTATCTCTATCATATTTAATATCATTCATTTGCATACCCTCATTTCATATATTTTTGGTTAATTATAATTCATTATTATTATATATAAAATCTGCAATATTTACATTAATTACACCATCTCTATCTTGTAATAAAACATCAGATGTAAACAAATATTTAGGATACATATTTTTTATTTCATAAAATGGTTTATATTCTCTTTCTTCAACTTTTTCATCGGCAATCGATTTAGAAACTTGAATATAAAAATATTTATCAAAATCTTTTCTAGCAATAAAATCACATTCTAATTTTCCTATTTTTCCTATACTTAAATTATAATTTTTGCTTTTTAAATAATTATATACTATATTTTCAAGCATTGGTCCATAACTTATTCTATTATCAGTATTTAGAGTATAATAAATACTAAAATCAGCTAAATAATATTTTTTTTCACCTTTTAACACCATCTTTGATTTTATATCAAATAAATCACATGAATAAATAATTTTTGCTTTTTCTAAAATATCAATATATCTTTTCAAAGTTCTTCTATCAACTTTTATTTTTTCTATTTTTACTAAATATTCATAAATACTGCCTACTGATATTACACTTCCAAAATTATTTATTATAAATTTTTCTATTACTTCAAATAATGCAACATCTTTTATTTTATTATTTGTTTTTATATCTTTTTCAAAAATCTGCTGAACAACACTTGAAATATAAGTAATTTTATCTTCAAAATCATCATAGTACAATGCCCCTGGAAATCCACCATTTTTAATAAAATCTTCAAATTCTATATAAATATTTGAATTTATTTCTTTATTCAAAAATTTTTTCATTTCTATATATTCATAAAAATTTAAGGGCATCATTTCAAATTCTATATATCTACCTGTTAGTTTGGTTATTAATTCTCCACTAAGTAGATATGAATTGGATCCTGTTATAAATACTGATATATTGCCTTCTTCTCTATATGCATTTATAACAGGTTCAAAATTTCTAACATTTTCTATTTCATCAATAAATAAATATTTAAAATCAGTGTCTTTTATTCGCTTATCAATTTCTTCTTCTAATTGTTCAGGTGTTACAATTTTTTTGAATTCTTTTTTATCTAATTCTATAGAGATAATATCTTTTTCTGGTATACCTTTTTCTTGTAATTCTGCAATAATTGATTTTAGTAAAGTTGATTTCCCACATCTTCTAATACCAGTAATAACTTTTATAATATTACCATCATCATAAAAGTTTCTTATTCTTTTTAAATAATTTTCTCTTTTATAAAATTCCATAAATCTAATCACCTCTATTAATTATACTCCAAAAACCAAAAAAATGTCAAGTTATCGACCACTTTTTAATGCATAATGTATCAAAATGGTCGATAACTTGATTTTTTAACTTTGATTGTATATACTTTTCATAGCTTTTATTATATTACCAAACTGACTATAATTATACTTTATTTCATTTATTGATTGTATTATTTCACTTTCAGCAAGTTCAATTTCATCTTGTTCATATTGATTTTCAATACACAATGACCTTTTTAAATTGTAATCTAACCAACCAAGTCCTCCATAATTATCAGCGTAAACAAGTTCTTCTATTCTATTATCAATATTACCTTTATAATGCGCTTTATAACTCTTTATTAATGTATTAAATTTATTATAGTCTATATTCTCTATATCTCCACCAGACCAATACCAAGCTACCTGTATAAGCTCAATAGTAGGGTTTATATATCCACTTGCCTCCCAATCTATAATAAATGGTTTATCTCCTTGCCACATTACATTTTTTCTGTCTAAATCAGTATGACTAATTATTAAATCTCTATTTGCACATTTTAAAGCTTTAATTGATTTTTCATTTAATTCATATAATAATTCTATATTTTGTTTTAATACATTTACATATGTTTTATTATTTTTTTCTGCTAAATCAATATATTTATTCCAATCATAATACTCTAAATTTATATTCTTTCTTTTTTCATCTTCAATTTCATTAAAACCAATGTTATGAATCTTTGCTAAAACCTTACCAATAATTTCACAATGCTTTTCTGTAATTTCATCTGCATTCAGTATTTTACCATCTAACCATTTAAATATCATATAATAATAATCATTCATTTTGATTATAACTTCATTATTTATCTTCAAAGCTCCAATTGCTGTAATTCCATTTTGTAGCGCAATTTCAGAAACCTTTTCCGAAAATATAAAATTTGAATAAGCATCTTTTCTCTTCATTACACCTGGATTTAGCTCTTTTATTGCATATTTTCCCTTATCAGTTACAACTTTGTACATTCTATGAGATAGTCCACCACTAACTTTATTTATCTCTTTTATACAAGTTCCAATATTGGTTTTTATTACTAATTTTTCTATATTACTTTCTTTCAATATTGCACCTTCTATCTATAAATTATTACTAAATAATACTTGTCCCTCTTTATTAGCAAATTTTTGATATACTTTGCAAGCTATTATATTATCATTTTCTGCTAATACAAAAAACTTATAATACTTGTTTTCATTTTTTACATAATTTAATACATAATCTATTAATTGAGTACCAATTCCATTATTTTGATAATCCTCAAATACATCAACTGAATGTATATAAAACATTGATTTTCCATCTGGTCTTAACATTCCATATCCATATAAGAATGCAACTATTTTGTCATCTATTATTCCAACAAAACAATAATTATCATCATCAATAATAAACTTTTCTATATCTTGTCTTGAAAGATTTTCATTATCTATTATTATTTTGCTTGGTACAATATTCATATTATTCTGGGTTAATCTAATACATTTAATTTTTTTCATTTCTTATACCTTTCATTTATTTACTTTTAAATATAAATATTCCATCTTCAAAAGTATTATCATTTTGAGTATATTCATCTATAACACTTTTCCAAAATGATAATGCACTTTTACTGCCATAAGATAGCTTTACTTCCCAATTCCCTTTGTGCATATTAAATAATTCAAATGCTACTCTCTTGCCTATCTTTAATCGTCTATATTTAGGAACAATCATAAATTCAGCGATGCTATAACCATCTTTGCTTTTCTGCATATATTGATTTACCATAGCAAATCCTAAAATTTTATTAGTTTCCTGTTCTTTTATAATATAAGCTTCTCTATTATTATCTTGAAAATATTTATCAAAATACTTGTATTCAAATATTGCTTCATTGTTCATTTCATTTTGATCTGTTAAACTTTCTTCAAATAATGAATATTGTAATAATCTATATAATATATCTTTGTCTTCAACTTTAACTCGATCTAATCTATATTGGATTATATCTTTCATTTATCTCCCACCTCATAAGAAAATCATATTAATAACCACATATATTTTAAAGTAATTACTTCCATAGGTCAATACTTGTGGTGGTAATTACTTTAATTTTTTAAACTTTAAATTAAATCTGTTTCTCTTGCTTTATCTCATCTTTTATCATATTAACAAATTCATTAATTTTCATAACATTTTGTTCTCTGCTTCCAAGCTTACGGAAACTCACTGAATTATTATCAATTTCTTTATTACCTATTACTACAGTATACGGATTTTTCATATCATTACTTACTTTTATTTTTTTATTCAAAGTTTCTTCACTACTATCTATTTCTACTCTAATATCTTCTTCTAAAAGTTTATCCATTAATTCTTTGCAATATGAATAATGAGCTTCATTAGACATAATGATAGTTCTCATAATTCTCCCATCTATAAGCTGTTCCTCCTTTACCTATTAACTTACATAAGTCAATACTTTTTTAACTTATTTATAATATTGTCTCCATATCTTTATCCCCTCTTCCAGATAAATTAATGATTATGCAGTCATTTTTATCATATTTTTTTGCTATCTTTATTCCATATGCTATAGCGTGACTACTTTCTAATGCAGGAATAATCCCTTCTAATCTTGTTAATAGCTTAAACGCATCTACTGCTTCTTCATCTGTTATGCCATCGTATTTAACCCTTCCAATTTTATTAAAGTATGCATGTTCTGGACCAATTCCTGGATAATCCAATCCAGATGAAATTGAATATGCATCTTGTACTTCGCCGTTTTCATCTTCCATAATATATGTTTTCATTCCATGAAGAATTCCAATTTTATTATTATAAATAGCACTTGCATGTTTTCCTGTTTTTAATCCTTTTCCCGCTCCTTCAATACCAAATATCTCTACATTTTTATCTTTGATAAACTCATTGAATAAACCTATACTGTTGCTTCCACCTCCAACACATGCGACAATTGCCTTAGGTAGCTTATTTTCTTGTTTCAAAATTTGCTTTCTTGCTTCCTCTCCAATAATTTTTTGAAAGAATTTAACCATTTCGGGATACGGACTTGGTCCTACACATGAACCTATTAAATAAAAACAATCCATATTTTCCATTAAGTATTTAAAAGCAACATCAACAGCTTCTTTTAGTGTTTGCTCTCCTTCTTTTACTTCCACAATTTCAGCTCCAAGAAGTTTAATTTTTTGTACATTACTAAATTGTTTTTTAACATCTATAGCCCCCATAAAAATTGTACATTTCAAATTAAATAAACTACACACTGTTGCTGTTGCAACCCCATGCTGACCAGCTCCTGTTTCAGCAATAATATGAGTTTTACCCATTCTCTTTGCAAGTAATGCTTGGCCTATAGCATTATTTATTTTGTGTGCTCCAGTATGATTTAAATCTTCTCTTTTTAAAAATATCTTTGCTCCTCCAGCATACTCGCTTAAGTTTTCTGCATAATATAATGGTGATGGTCTTCCTACATATTGTTTTAAATAGTATTCATATTGTTCTAAAAATGATTTGTCATTTTTTGCGTTTAAAAATTCTTTCTCTATTTCATTTAATTTTTCTTTTAACTCTTGTGGTACATATTGTCCACCAAATTCTCCATAATTCATAATAATTACCTTCTTTCTTTAAATTATAATATTTTTTATAAAAATAATTTTGGCACCTAAGTTGCCAGTCTGATTCCATATGCACCACCTCCTTTTTAGCATACAAAAAAAACACATATATAAAGTTCATCACTCCATACATGTGCTTTAATAATATACAATTTTATTATTTTAAAGCATGACAAATTTGTATAGGTGATTTACATTTTCCCATACTATCCACCAGTTATTTAATTTGATATTAACTAACTTGTTCATGGATTTTGCCTCCTTAAAAATTCTGATACTATTATACAGTTATTATTATTGTTTTGTCAATATTTAATGTAAATTAATTTTTTCATTGTATTCTAACTTCTTCGATTTAAAAATTCTTTTATAATACTTCTTACACTTATATAGTTTAGATTAAGTTGCAAATAGTTATTCTTTATTTTTAATTCTTTTAAACTACGCAAAAGGGCAGACACAGTTGTTAGCTGTATCTGCCCCCTGCATTATGGCAAGTTGGTGGAGAAAAATTTATCCGATATACTTATCAAGGAGCTTTTGTACTCTTTGATCAGTATTCAGAACATTATGTTTTTTTCCATCCAGAACAAAATCCTGTACGAGGGCTACAAATGCTAAAGCTCTCACATATTCTGAACCCAAATCAAATCCTGACGAAATCATTTCCTTGAAATCTGGTTCTATATTTTCCTTAGCTTTTAACACATTGCATCCTTCCATCTGTTCCGACGATATGAATGTTCCACACTCGGGTAAAGTTCCTAAGTACCACGGTGCAATAAGGTACACAAAGTTCTTCTGGATTTCTTCCTCCACCCTCTTCAATGCTGTCTGTGCTTCTGCCAGCTCTGTCTGTGCCTGCTGTACTGCTGTCTTTGCTTCAGCTTCCTCAGCTTTGGCTTGCTGAACAGCCATCTGTGCCTTTTCAAGCACAGACTGTGCCTCTGCCAGAGTCCCCTGACGAATCTCCAGAATTGCTTCCGCTTCCTTCAAAGAGGAGTCACAGTCTTCAACCTTCTTCTGGATTTCTCCCTTCTTTCGAAGAAGTTCCTCCATCGGATTAGATGCCGGTGCGGGTGCGGGAGCCGGTTCTGGTGTCGGAGTGGGTGTCGAGGCGTGGGTCGGTGCCGATGCGGGTGCTTTGATAGCAGAATTTCTTTTTTGGAGAACCTGCTTTTTTTCCCGTTGTGCAGATACACGTTTACATTTTTCCCATTCTGCGCTATGGGGAAATTTTTCATCCCCCATTTTGATGAGGTTGTCCTTGTCAGTCTCGAAACGCAATGCTTCATCCTGAAGCGTCTTGTTTCTGTTCAGGACGTTGGCAAAAATTGTTCCCCATTGATGTCCACGAATAAAAATCTTTTTTTCCTCTGCCATAATTCTACCTCCTTAGGCAATAGAAACCTGGAGGTCAGCCGCACCCCAGATTTCTATAAATAAAAAATATTTATTAATAGTAATCCGAAGTTGGCTGATATACTTCGAATGTACTTATATTATACCACAAAACCGCCTAAAAGTCAAAATTTCAACCCTTAGGCGGTTTCCAATTATTTACAATTAATTATTTTTAAGCATTTTTAACATTAATTCTAATTCATTGATTCGTTCTTCATATATTTGATTTAATTGCTTAAGTCTTTTATAAGATAAAGTATCTATTAAATGAGGATTTTTATCTATTTCTTTTAAAATATCCTTTTTATATAAATCATTTTTAGTACTATTTTGTAAAGAATCGATATAATTATCAACTTTAACTGCGGTGTCTTCGTGTTTTTCACCTTCAGCTAATTGCTTTTGAGGTTTTAATATTGACATTATAAATTTCTTTAGTTTATAAAATATATTCATAATTTTTCCACCTATTTATTAATTTTTTCACCACTTTCTATATTATCTACCCTTTTTTATTTTGGCAATATCATTTTCTGCTTTTTTCTGAATTTCTGTTAGTCTATCCTCAAGTTCTCTCAAACGTGCTTGGAATCTATATGCTTTTTGCCTTTCTGCTTCAACTGGATCTAATGGTTTAGTTTCTTCTATACTACTATCTTGTTCTTCTGCATCTTCTGAAATTTCATCAGAACTCTGTTCTTTTTCATCTTCTGAAATTTTTTCATCAGGACTCTGTTTTTCTCTGTCTTCTCTATTTTCATCCATATCAGAAGGAATAATAGGTATAACCGGTGTTTCTTCTTCATCAAATTTGATTTCTTCATCTTCGTGTTCTGGCTTTGGAGAGGTTTCTCTTATTAGTTTTAAAACTTTTGCTCTTAAATTTTTGCAATAATTTTCAAAATTTGAAACATGATTTACAGCTTCAACACCATCAATAGCAGTTGCATCATTTCTGGATAATTGCCTTACTTGGTCAATTAACTCATTTTTTACTATAAATAATCTTGCATTAACTTCATTAAAGTTTTCAAAAATTGAAATATTAGTCCCTTCAATTCTGAAAATAACATATCCGTTATATGCATTTTTTCCAATTTCACAACTCGTAATATCAAAATCTTCATTAATTCTTTTTAATGAATTTACTAATCTTTTAAATCCTTCAAGTTTTAATTCAACTGGCATTACATAACTACTTTCAGGAGGGTTTGGAGGAAGTGGTCCTGGATTAGGATTTTCTCCTTTCTCACCTTTTACAAATATATCATTTTCTGTTAAATTTGTTTCTAGTGCTTTTATTAAATCATCAAAACTATCAAACCTTCTATCCTCAAAATTTCTCCTCATTTCTAGAAAGTCTAAAAATTCTTCATAATGTTTCTTTAATTCTGCATATTCTGGATAATTTTCAAGAAGTTTCATTTTTAATGCCTGTTCATATATTTCCTTTACTCTGTCAAAATCTTCTGAAATTTTATAACTTGCTGCTAAACTTTCAAAAATTTTTAAAACTTTAGGATTAGTAAAGTTTTGTCCATTTGGATTGTATGTAAAATATGCGATAATTGTTTCATTAATTAATTTTTGATATTCTTCTATATCTTGATACATATTTTTTGACTGCATTTCTAAAATATTAAGAATATCATCTCTATTTATTCCATCATCTTCAGTAAGTTTTAATCTTATAATATCTGAAATAAATTCACTTGTCATTCCATCTGTTTTTGTTCCAGGATTACCTAAAATATATTGATAAATTTTCATTTGTCGTCTTGAAATATCTTCTTGGCTTATCCTTTTTGCTGGTTTTATTTCTGAATAATCTTCTGCAATCTCTTGCATAACCTCATTAATAATATCATTGTCCTTAATTCTTTCATAATTTTCAGTTAGAATACTTACTAATCTATCTAAACTTTCATACGAAAAATTTTTCCCTTCAGTTTTTAGCTCTTGTTTCTTCATTTTATAAAGTTTTTTAATTGTTGAAGACAAAGATTTTCTATCTTTAGTTGATTTATAATCCTCTTTCACCAATTTTTTCATCAAACGCTCTATCTCATCTATCGACATATCAAATTCCTCCTATGTATTATTTGAATAATCCTTTTTTAGTACTATCTTTGTTCATAATCCAAATAATGTGAATTTAATCCCATTTGAATTCCTCTATAATTTATATTAGAAGTTGCCAGTGAAAGCGGAATTGTTCCCAAAGGTATTTCTTTCCCCGACTTACTAAACTCTTCAAATGCTTTGCGCATATTCTCAGCATCATTTCTTGAAATTACAACTCCTCCTACAGAGATATTTTCTTCTGGATTTTGTAGTGCAGTTCTTAACTCTGGTAAAGCAGCTGCAATTTGTTCATTTAATTTTTTACTCATTTAATTGTTTCCTTTCAATTTATATAATTTATCTTATTTTATCATCTATTTTAATATATTACAAGTACTTTTTAAATTTATTATTTTTTAAATTTCCACCAATATTAAATCTTCTCCTATGCTTTTAATTTTATTCCATTCAATTACAATATCATTACCTGATGAAAAGAAATTTAATAATTTATTTGACCCACCAGGTACTATAATAGATGTAATTTTTCCAGTTTCTAAATCTGCACATACATCTTGCACATATCCTAACCTTGTTGCATTTGTAATATTTATAACTTCTTTTCTTCTAAAATCCATTCCTTTATCTTGCATAATAACTCCTTCATTAATCTATAATATTCTATAATTTAAAAAAAGTCACAAAAAATGTGACTTTAGCTATATAATCTTTTTATGTGATTTATTGCATTTTTTTCTAATCTAGATACTTGAGCTTGTGATATTCCAATTTCATCTGCTACTTCCATTTGAGTTCTTCCATTAAAAAATCTTTTTGAAATAATCTCTCTTTCTTTTGGCGTTAATTTTTTCATTGCTTGTCTTAATGCTAAATTTTCTGTCCAATATTCATCTGTATTTTTTGAATCACTCACTTGATCCATTACATATATGTTATCTGTTCCATCATTATATACAGGTTCTTGAAGTGAAATTGGATCTTGAATTGCATCTAAACTAAATACAATATCTTCTTTTGTAACTCTTAATTCATTAGATATTTCATCTATTGTTGGTTCTCTTGAATGTTCTTTATTAAATTTTTCTTTAAATTGAATTACCTTAAATGCTAAATCTTTTATAGATCTACTAACTCTTATACTAGTATTATCTCTTAAATATCTTTTAACTTCTCCGTAAAATCATTGGCACAGCATAAGTTGAAAACTGTACGCCTTGAGTTAAATCAAAATTATCAATTGCTTTAATTAACCCAACACATCCAATTTGAAACAAATCATCAATTGAATCTCCTCTTCCTCTGAATCTTTGAATTACTGATAATACTAATCTCAAATTTCCATTTATAAACTTATCCCTTGCTTCTTCATCTCCATTTTTTATTTTAATAAAAAGTTCCTCTTTTTCTTTTTGTGATAGCACAGGTAATTTCGCAGTATTTACACCACTTATTTCTACCTTGTTTATCAAAAAAGGCCTCCTTTAATATTATTTTGTATTATTATTTGCAAAATGAAGATTTTTATACTGTATTTTTTAATAAGTTTAACTATTTAATAATAAATGTTATCTAGCTTTAGGTTATTTTATTATTTATAGAAAAGATTATTATTTTCATTTTATAGATTTACTATAAAATGTATATTTCATTTTATTATGTAAATACTAATTTAAAAGGAGTTTATAGATGAACATTAAAGAATTATTTTCATATCAGCCAAAATCAGATTATAATTTTGAATTAAAGCCTACAGTAAATACTTTACAAAGCCATAAGCAAACTCCAAAACAAAATGTATCATCAAATATAGAACTAAACTTAAAATATATTGAATCTAAATATCACATTGAAATTAATTCTGATATTCTAATACGTAATTTTAACTTAATTGCTCAAAATAAAACATATAAAGCATTTTTGCTATATATTGATGGTATGGTTGATTCAAAATTAATAAATGATTTTATTCTTAATCCATTAATGCTACGTTCAGATAGTAATACTTATCAAGGAAATATTGAACAAGCGTCAAAAGATATTAATAAGCAAATCTTCGTTACTAAAAAAACAAAATTTAATCTAGAAGATTATATATTTGATTGTCTTGTACCACAAAACAATTTAAAAAAACAAACTGAATTAAACAAAATAGTTGAAAGTGTTAATTCGGGTAATTGTGCTTTATTTATAGATACCTTGGAAATAGCATATGATATTGATGTAAAAGGTTTCAAACAAAGAAGTGTTGATACTCCTCAAAACGAGAATATTATTAATGGCCCTCAAGAAGCTTTTGTTGAAAATATTAGAGTTAATACTTCACTTTTAAGAAGAATAATAAATAATGAAAATTTAATAATTGAAAATATGCAAACAGGTGAAATTAGTAAAACCAAGCTATCAATATGCTATATGCAAAATATTACTAATCCAGAACTCGTAAAAGAAATCAAATATAGGATTGATAATTTAAAATTAGATAGTTTAATTTCATCTGGTCAACTTACACAATTAATAGAAGAAAATGAAAAATTTGATATTCCGACACTTTTAGAAACGGAAAGGCCTGATAAATGTGCAAAATATTTAATGCAAGGTAGGGCTGTAATTTTAGTAAATGGAAATCCATATGCAATTATTGCTCCTGCAGTTTTAATTGATTTTTTATCATCTCCTGAAGACACAAACTTAAAAACATTATTTGCTAATTTTTTAAAGATTTTAAGAATTTTAGCTTATTTTATCACTCTTTTAGCTCCAGGAATGTTTATTGCTATTACAGGTTTTCACCATGAAATACTACCTACTGAATTGTTATTTTCTATTCTAGCTAGTAGAGAACATGTTCCTTTTCCTATAATTTTCGAATTAATACTTATGGAAATCTCCTTTGAATTAATTCGTGAATCTGGAATACGAGTACCTGCTCCAATTGGTGCAACTCTTGGTATAGTTGGTGCATTAATCTTAGGAGATGCTGCTGTATCAGCACATATTGTTAGTCCTATTTTAATAATAGTTGTTGCAATAACAGGATTAAGTTCTTTCGCAATTCCAGATTTTGCTTTTTCTTTTCATTTAAGAGTATATAGATTCTTATTTACTCTTTTAGGTTTTTGCGCTGGCTTTGTTGGAATTGGTGCAGGACTTTTAATATATATAAATATGCTTTGCAGTATGAACTCATTTGGTGTAAGTTTTATTTCACCTCTTACAAGCTCATTATCATCTCATTTAAATAGTTTTTTTGTCAAACCTGCTTGGAAGTATGAAAAAAGGCCTGGATATATTCTGCCAAAAAGGAAATTTGCTGAACCCAAAATCTCTAAAAAATGGAGGTATTAATGGAAAAAAAACTTAGAAATTTTGAAGTAATAAATAGTTTAATAATAATGTCTGTCGCAGATATTGTTCTTACATCGGCAGGAACATTAGTAAAAGAAATTAATTCTGCGAGTCTTTTAAATTCTGTTCTAATAAGCATATTAGGAATTTTTATTACCTTTATTATGTGTAAACTTTCTAAGAATTTTATAGGAAAAGATCTCCTATATATCTCAGAATATTTAGGAGGAAAAGTTCTAAAGATTATTATAGGTTTTGGTTTTGTTATTTATTTTATTCTCATACTAGCCTTATTTTTAAGACAAACCGCTGATGCAATGCAACTTATATATTACCCACTTACGCACATTATTTTTATTATAGCCTTATTATCTATTGCTACAGGAATAATAGCAAGCTTCGGTAATAGTAGCATATTTAAAGCTACTAGTTTAATTGTTCCTTTTCTTTATTTTGCTATTTTTCTTATTTTTATTGGTAATACAAAAAACTTTAATTTTGATAATATGTTTCCTATTTTAGGAGATGGCGTAAATACAACTTTTATCAAAGGTTTAACAAATATTTTTACTTTTTTAGGTCTTAGTTACTTATTCTTTTTTCCATCTAAGCTAAAAAAGCCTGAAGAAATATCAAAAATCGGATTGCTTTTTTCCGTTTTAAATGGTATTTATTTAATTTTTTGTGTTGTAGATATATTATTTTTATTTTCAGATGCTATAAATCATTCTCAACTTCCTCCTCTTTATATTTCAGTAAGATATATAGAATTTGGAACTTTTTTTCAAAGAATGGATGCTGCATTTATATTTTTATGCATATTAGGCCTTATTTCTGCTTTAAATATTAATTTATATTTTATATTAGATATATTAAAAAACATAACAAATTTATCAGATAATAAACCTTTAATATTCCCTTGCCTACTAACATCATTTGGAATAGCATTAGGATTAAAAGAAGAATCTACTTTAAATTTTTTAGAAAATCAATTATTTAAGTGTCTATTTATTGTTTTTACTTTTATTGTGCCTTTAATTATTCTAATAGGAGCTATGCTAAAGAAAAGATTAAAAATTGATGCTTAAGATTTAATTTATAAATAATTTGAAATTTTCGAATGTGATTGGAGTAATTTTAGAAATTCTAAGAAATTTTTTGGAAAATGTTCGCGTCGAGCGAAGCGAGGACTAAGTGAAAGGGTGCCGAAAAATTGATGTAGAATTTCTTAAATTATGTAATGAGCCGAGAAAATTGAAAAGTATTTATAAATTAAATCTTAGTGAGTAATTATTATTTTTGAAAGGAGCATTTATGAAATCTGTTTTAAAATGGTTTATTATCATAATTACAGTTATAATATTTTTATATGCATTTTCTTCATCATATTACGCACAAAATATTGACCATTTAGATTATGTTATAGCTTTAGGTATAGATAGAATACCAGATAGTGATAACCTAAGTGTTACATTTGAATTTGCAAATTTAGGTTCTTTTTCAGAGAATGCTTCTTCAGAACAAACAGAGCCTATTATAAATACTATAGTTGCCCCGACAATTCCAAATGCCATAACAATTATGAATGCCTATATTGGCAAACAATTAAATCTTTCTCATTGTAAAGTTATAGCTTTTTCAAAAGATTTTGCAAAAACCGGAATATTAGATGAAATATCTTTTTTAACTCATGACATTCAAATTAGACCTACAACAAATGTAGTTGTAACAGATTGTAATACTTCAGATTATTTAAAACATTCTACATCTTCCTTAGAACAAGTTTTAACAAAATATTATGATATATTTCCTACTTCAAGCGAATATACTGGATATACTTCTAATATACCACTTGGAAAATTCTATGAAAATTTATTAAATAAAAACTCAGGTTCTGTAGCTATTTTAGGTAGTTTAGTTGAAAATGCAGATCAAAAAAATGAAAATCAAACTAATGATTCAAACTCTCAAGTTTCTAGTGCTCAAAATACTTCATTAGAAGATAAGCCATCTTCTGAATCTTCAGATAAAAATAATAATTCTAAAAAAGAGGGTACATCTACAGAAATGGAAAATAAAACTACTATAACTAAAACTGTGCAGAACAATAAACCAGATTATCAATCTTTCAATCCTAAATTTGCAATCTCAGAAGGCGATCGAGGTGCTGAAAACATAGGTTTAGCAGTATTTAAAGATGATAGATATATTGGAGATTTATCAACAATTGAAACTCTCTGTTATTCTCTATTAAAAGATGAAGTAGATAATTTTGTTTTAACAATCTCAAATCCTCTTGATGAATCAGAAAAAGTAGATATAAAAGTTGGAGATTTGTCTCAATTAAAAACAGATATTGATGTTTCAAATGATAACCCCATAATAAATATTAAATTTAATTTAACTGCTGAAGTAATAAATGTATTAAATAATGAACATTTACCATATGATAAAACTTTAGAAAAACTTAATTCTGGATTAAAAGATTATTTAACTGCTGAATTTAAATCTTATTTATATAAAACTTCTCGTGAATATAAATCTGATATAAATGAATTTTATAAAATTGCTAAACGCAAATTTTTAACTAATTCTGATTTTTCTAATTATGATTGGGCTAGAAAATACGAAAATGCAGAATTTAATGTAGAATTTAATAAGGATATTATTTCTACATTAATAATAAGACAAAACGAATAGCTGTCGGTTGAAAAATAATTCTTTTCAACCTAATTTATTGAATCTCTACATCAAAAAGGAGGGAATTTTGAATACTTTTTCTATTAAATTGTTTTTTTCGCAAATTTGCATTGTAATTTTTTTGCATATGATGTCTTTTGCAATTTTTGAAATTAAACAAAAGAAAAATAAATTTGGCGGTATTTTCACCATAGTTTTCACAATAGTAAGTATTGTTTTAAGTGTTTTTGTTTTTTGGACAAATTAAAACAGGAAACTATTTTCCTGTTTTTTAGTCTTCTATATTGAATCTACTTTTATCTTTGTTATAGTTTTGTTTAATTTCATTATCTGTTAAGCAACGATTATATATTCTAACAGAATATATCTTTCCATCAAGATAACTTCCTCCTGCATTTGATCCACCTGGATTAGTTCCAAGTGCCATAATCGTATTATTCGAAGGAGATTTAATATTTCCTTCCACATTCGACAATGTTTTTTTAGTTCCATTTTCCCAAAAATTAATCTCGTTTTTTTCTTTATCATAGTTTGCTGTTAAAATATATTTTTTATTGATACTTATTTGATTATCACTATTAATCAGCTTATATCCAGATCCTGATCCAGTTGGTACCTGTATGTAACCAGCAAATTGATTCTGATATTTTTTAGTAGATTCAACTGATGAATTGTATAATAGCCCATATCCTCCGGATTGCCAGTTTCCTACATAACCAACTTCTTTATCCTTGATTTGGGTGTTTTCAACAATAGCCTCGATTGTAACATCTGAATAATTCATTTGTCCAATAGAAACCCAATCATTTATTCCATCAAAAATCAAACAATTTTCACCCCATACAGGACCATTTAATATTCCATCATATAATACCTCATCATTTCCTACTTCACAAAGGTTTGTCCATCTAGTCGCTGATGTATCGTGATTATTATCTCCTAACCCTGCATTATTTATTCCATCAAAATGTAAAATCATTCCATCTTCTATATAATCATCATATACTTTTTTCCAAATTTCTGTATTATTTATCATAACACATAAATAATAATATCTATTGTCTTCTATAAGATTTCTGCTTGCTATAAACTCATTTTCTCCATTTTGATGCTCAACATAAGTCCAGTTAGTTATGTAATTAATCGATGGAGTATTTATATTAGTATTACTTGGATACCATCCATACTTTAAAGTATTTATGTTATAATACTCTAAATTTGTAAATACATCAATAAAAACTTTATTTTGTGTCTTATCAAATTTTGGAGCTCCAAAATCAACAGATATATTTTTTATAGCTGACAATTCAGTATAAATAGCTTCCATATTATTAATATCTTTTTCATAATTAGCTTTTATTTGTCTATATTCTCTATCTACTGCAACTTGCTTACTTTGCATATACATATTTACACATGCAACAGAAGCTAAAAAAAACAGACATGAAACTAGCACAAACAAAGTAATTGATCCTTTTTGACTTTTTAAATTCATAGTTTTTCTCCTTTTCTAGTAGATACTTTCCATTGGAAAAGAATTAAGCTTTGAATTGTAATTATTTTCCAACTAGTATAAAAAAAGCAAGTGAAACACTTGCCTTATTTTATGTATTTTGTATTCTATATTTTCTTTTAACTATTGGTTCTGGTGGTGGTATTAATGGGCAATATGTATTATCAGAATTTAAAACTTGAACTTCAACTGTTCTTGTTAAAATATCTGTATAGCTATATGTTGCATTTCTTGCTCCTTCATCATATTTTATTGTAAATATATTAGAATATACTTTATCTATTGTAGCCTCTTTTTCAAAACATTTATTTCTCCCAAGTGATCCTTTAACAATTATCTTTTGTCCAATTTTGTCAAAAATGTTTGACTTTAAGTTTAAAATATCATTTGAGCAAATCATTTTTTATCACCCTCTACAATAATAATTTATGTCTAAATTATAACATTCGGGTAGTAAAAAGTCAAAGCCTTGATATTCATGTCTTTCGGGTTTTTTGCTTTTATTTCAACCTTTGTAGGCTTTCTTTACAATATTATTACATTTATGTTACAGAAATATTACAAAAATGTAACCAAACTAAAATAGTTGTTACAGGTCAGCATTATAAATGTAACTAAAATAAAATTATTTTACCATTCAACTTTATAAATATATATTTTTCATTCCGTTTGGTGTCGCAATTTTCATATGTACACTAATATATATTATATATTAGTGCACAATATCTGTCAATTGCTCCAGACCGCCCTACGCTTCGCTCCGGTTAAACGCTTACGCACTCCATTTAAAATATATATTTATAAAGTTGAATGGTAACAATATATAATTTTTATATTCTTAGAAGTAATCTTCATTTGTCTTGTAGTTTCATTTTTCCGTCTTGCACCTATGCCTCCAATACCTTTTCTTCCATCTCTTAATTCTTGTTCAATATCTTCTATTCTTATATAATTAAACTCATCTGTTGTTGCGATTTTTTTTGCTACTTTTAGAGGATCCATAATATCAATTAAAATTCTTGCTGGACTTGATGCAAAATTTGCACCTGCTTGGATTAGAGCTTCAAAATAGCTTTGACAAGCTCCTGCAAAAATCATTAAATCTGTATAATAATCTCTTTCATATCTTCTAGCCTGTTTTACTGTTTCTATAAAATATTTAGAATTTCTATAATTATATATATCATAGTATCCTTTTCTTTTATTAAACATACCATCATGTCCT
>ODAJ011942795.1_pt1 | contig 21276 bp, 23 predicted proteins | sample 1539241 | NCBI WGS metagenome assembly ODAJ01 (sample SAMN02144231, study PRJEB22623) | gut metagenome | biome: sheep rumen | host: Ovis aries | place: New Zealand | reverse complement strand
CCAGCCAAGCGGCGGTACGGAAGGCAAGGCATCGGACATCCTGATTTCCGCGAACGAAATCCTCAAAATCCGTGCGAACCTCAACGGCATCCTCGCGGAAGCGACGGGCAAGGACATCAAGGAAATCGAGAAGGACACCGACCGGGACTACTTCATGTCGGCCGAAGAGGCGAAGACCTATGGCCTGGTTGACCATGTGATTGGAAATAAAACCAAATAAGGAGCACAACACCAATGAAAACTAACACGCAAGTCACGGGCAACATCGGCATGTATTACGTGTCGTATCGCCTTTCCACGCTCGGCTACAACGTCCTTGCCACGGCGAGGAACGCCAAGGGAATCGACCTCGTCGTCTACAACGAGACTGCGACGAAGATGCTCGGCATTCAGGTCAAGTGCCTCGCCAAGAAGAACACCGCCATTCCGCTCGGCAAGCACGAAAACCTCGACCACCTGATTGGCGAGGTCTGGACCGTAGTCGTCCTGAACGGAGAGGAACGCCCGAACACCTATGTCCTGACGCTGGACGAAATCAAGGCCGCCGCGCATCAGCAGACGAAGGACAGCAGCTGGTGGGTCAACTACAAGAAGTTCGCCAAGCCGGAATACCTCGAACGGTGGAATCTCGTCTCCGACAGACTCTAAAATCGGTCGAAATGTCTTGCAAAGCGGGACGAAAATGGTAAATACTATGGTAGGCGGCGAAGCCGGAAAAATCCTTCGGAAGAACCCCCTATAATAACATACGTCCCAGATGAAGGGCCAACGCCCGGAACTGCAAGGCACAGACAGTCACCCCCTAGCATACATAGTCAACCATTCTATCGCAGCTCATTGGTTGCACGAGTTGAGCAGGGCATAAAATAACAAACAACACAGAGCCGCAGAAAGACACAAGACAAAAATGAAAGCACTAAACACGACCCTGGAGCACTCGGTCATGACCGGCATGCTCCGCAAGAACACGCAGCGGGAGATCTCCCGCAGGACTTCGGTAATCTATCCGAAGCCGACTCCCGAGAACCGCTATTACAGGTTCAGGCTCCTCAGCTTCGCTCCGGACGAGGAGTTCACGAAGAGCGCCGGACTGACCTACTACCGCGACATCGCGTTCCTTCCCCGCCACGTGCATGTGGTCTGGACGGACGAGCCGAGCGACAAGTCCCCGACCGGGACCGTCCGTCGGTCCCACGAGATTGTCTGCCCGAGCAGCGAATACATCCGCATCAACAGCAACCTCAACGCCAAGGCATGCCCGATTTGCAGCTCCGGCAACCAGGCGCTCACCGCATACAAGGAGAGCAACCGCACCAACCAGGTCGCGTTGAAGAAGTGGATGAACTGCCGCTACTCCGTGGAGGCGCTTGTCCCCGTCTACGTCATCGACGACCCCAACAACGACGCAATCAACGGAAGCGTCAAGATCTGGCGTCCCAACGAGGAGCAATACAAGCGTCTCGTCGCCCTCATCAACGAGGCCGAGCGCGGCAAGACCCCCATCTGGAACGAGAACGCCGTCGACCTCTACTTCAGCTACGGAGACACCGAAAAGAACCGTACCAACAAGAAGACGGGCGAAACGAAGACTTGGACCCAGAAGGACATCATCAAGTTCGGCTTCACGACCACCCCGCATCCCATCCAGGGACTCGACGAGCTGGTCAAGGGGCTGAACTTCGACGCCTCATGGTATACCATCCCGACGATGGAGGAACTCCAGGACTTCTACGCGAAGTATATCGCTTCCTCCCCCGCCGCCCTGAACGACATCCCGAACGACATCCCCCTCACCTCCGCTCCCGCGGGGAAGGACGAGTTCAAGGAGCTCAGCGCGTTCGATGCCGCTCCGGTCGAGCCGCCGACGAAGGTTGCCGCCCCGGTTGACGACATCCCCGCCGCCAAGCCGAAGAAGGACGACGCGAACCTCGACAGCGACATCGATTCCTTCATGAAGGGAATCAAGCTGTAAGGTCAACCAACCAACGCCTCCCCCTGCGGCAACCTCGCTCGGGGAGGTTGTTGAACCTTTCCGGAAGAAAACCTTCCGATGCAAAAGTGGTTCACCGCCGATTTCCATTTGGGGTCGGAGAAGGTGCTTCAAGCCTTCCACCGCCCCTTTGGAGATGCCCATCACATGAACGAACACCTGATTGCCTGCTGCAACGTACTGGCTCCGAGCGTGGACGACATCATCTACCACATCGGCGACCTGTATTGCTACAAGAAGGACGGGGAGTTCGACGGAATGGATTTGCCGTGGGACAAGGTGAAAAACAGCTTCAGGGCGACCTTCCTTCCTTTGAAGGGCAACCACGACGAGAACAACGGGGTCAGGACGGTTGCGAACAGCATGCGAATGGTATTGGGAGGCAGGTTCAACTGCGTCCTGTGCCACTTTCCGTCATACGACTCCCGCGCATCCGCATCGCTCATTCCAGGCGACATCAACATTTGTGGCCATGCTCACACTTCGTGGAAGGAGCAGACCGGGGACGGACGATACTTCATCGACAAGGAGCGGAAGGTGCTCAACATCAACGTCGGGGTGGACGTCTGGGGGTACAAGCCAATATCGGAAGTGACCCTTGTGAACTACATAACCCATACGATGGCCAACCTCCAAAAGAGGAAAATGGACAGTCTGGTCACCGCCCCCGTATAATAAGGGCAAGGCAACCGCAATTCTAGGAACAAAACATACAATGACTCAGAGGTAGTAAGACAATGCCAAAGATCAAGCCGACAACGCTGTTCAACAAGAGAACCATGCCAATCCTGCTGCTGGACGACTCGAACAACGAACTGGTTAAGGCGTCCATGCTGGTCCAGCCAATCGTGGACGAACTTGTGAAGCAGGTTTCAAAGGTAGTGCCGGAGGTTTTCCACGTGGAGAACACGGGGAACGCCGTCTTCAACTCGATGAAAACAATCGACGCAATCCTGTCCGTCACAAGGCCGACCATCGTCGTGGCTCCCGGAACGTTCACCGCTGCGAACAGTCCGGTATGGGATGGCTTCGACAAGGACAGGAAGCAGATTGCCTGTGGCGCGATTGCGGCTACCACGGCCCCTCTCGACGCCTATGTGCGGTTTTTGGTGGCGGCCGGCGGCGGTTTCATCGTCCACGTGACCCCCGTCCCGAACGCTCAGGATTTGAACGAGGCCTGCCCGGTCATCCAGTTCGACCCGAATCGGCACAGCTACATCGACATCGAGCACAAGGTGCAGCTTGTCCTGAAGAAGATTTGCTCCGCGAACTCAATCAACCACTACATGACCATCCAGTCGGTCGCCAACAACCATTGGACGAACAACAAGCTCGCACTCTGCCTCGGCTCATGGGGCCGCGGGCTCTGGGAAATGGCCGACGGGGAAACCGACGAGAGCAAGAGCCTCAAGACCGTCGTGAACGTGAAGGGAATCCCCGGCTCGCCAATCACCGTCGAGGAATTCACGAACAAGGTTTGGTGCAACCCGAACATTCCAAAGGATACGCTGAACCCAGCCAATGCTCTTATCGTGCGCAACCCTAGCATCGAGTCCAAGCTGGTTCTCGCAAAGGTGATTTCCGACAAGAACGTCGCCAAGGGAATCAACTTCATCGAAGTCTGAACAAATGCATTACCGAATCTACCTTTCATCCACCTTCACGGAGGCGGGAGGGTTCGACTGGAAGAAGGCGTTGATTGACAGCTTCAATGCCTGCTCGAAGTTCAAGGAAAGCAATTGCGCCACGTTCATTGACCCCCTGTTGTTCGAGAGCAAGCAGAACCCCATTGCGGTTCAGAGCGACATGGACAACATCGCCAATGCCGACGTGGTGTTCTTTCATGTGGAGAAGCCCACCATTGGAACCCTGATGGAAGTGGCATTCTCTTGCATGAATTTCCCCACCCAACTCAGGTATTTCATTTCCAACAATCCCGAAGTGTTCAATCACACGTGGATCAAGAACTTGACCCTTGAGCGGCCCAATTGTGGCGGCAACAAGCGGCTTTATCCCATAAAAGCATGCCACTCGGTCCAGGAAGCCGTGGACCGATTCATGCAAGACACCAACAACGAAGAAAACAAGGAATAACATGAAATTCAACGACATCATCAAGGATCTTCGCAAGGAAACCGGGGCCAAGTCCGTCGAGGACAGCCAGTTCGCAAAGGAAACCGGCTACATTTCCACCGGCTTCTACGCAATCAACCGCGTCATTTCCAGCGACATCTACAAGGGAGTCCCCGAGGGACGCATCACGACCTTCGCGGGCGAGTCTCAGTCCGGCAAGTCCTGGATTGTGGCGAACATCATCAAGAACGCGCTTGCGCCGGTCGAGAAGGGCGGCAACGGCTATCAGGGGGTCTTCTACCTCGACTCCGAGGGAGGCGGTCTGTTCGACTTCATGAAGGGACTCGGCGTCGACCTCGGCAAGATCATGCACATCCCGGTCGTTTCGGTCGAGGACTGCTCGGTTCAGCTGCTCAAGATCTACGACAAGCTGGTCAAGGGGCGCGAGGAATACGATGCCGACCCGGAGCACAACGACGAGCCCAAGTTCCTGGTGGTTCTCGACTCCTTCGGCGCTCTGGCGGCGGACAAGCTGGTCAAGGACGCGGTGGACAAGGACCAGATGGTTCAGGACATGGGTATCACGGCCCGTCTCAAGAACAATATGATTGTCGGCGCGATGATGCGGGTGGTCAAGTCCAACTGCGCGTTCATCGTCATCAACCACGTCTACGACAACCCCGGAGCGATGTTCACGAGCAAGATCAAGGAAATGCCCGGCGGCAAGCGCCTGGTCTATGGGTCGCACGTGGTCGTTCAGACCTCAATGCGCCGTATCAAGGTCGGAGACAAGGACTTCTATTTCTCCAACAAGGACGTGGACCGCAAGGACAGGCAGTTCTACGCTGGCTCAGAACTCAAGTTCTACACGGTCAAGAACCGCATCTGCCAGCCGGCATTGGAAGCCAGCGTGTACCAGGACTACAACTCCGGCGTGTGCAAGTACGAGGGCCTGGTGGACGATGCCGTGAAGATGGGCTTCATCGAGAGGAAGTATGGCGGCAAGTGGCTCGTTCCGTCCTACGACAAGGACAAGACCGTCACATACGAGGACCTTATCACGAACGACGCCATCTGGGACACCTTCATCAAGGACTTCAACGAGAAGTCCATCAAGCAGGTCGCCTACCACAGCCAGTCGCAGATGGAGCTGGACGAGCTTGAAAAGGAGCTCGCAAAGGACGAGGACAAGTAGAAGGAGCCGCTGAAATGGGAAAGATTGTAAAAGTCACGAACGTCGACCCGGAGAAGAGGACGAAGTTCGAGCCGTTCGCAGCCATCCAGCACGACGGTTCATACGCGACGGCCAGAACCATCCTCGGGATGATTGACCTGAACAACCTCAACCTCTATCCGGAAGAGAGGAAGATGGACATCGACCAGCTCATCGAGCTGCTGATGGACGACTACTCCAATCTCCGAATTCCCGAGGTGCTTGAAAACGAAGAGCATCGGTTGATTCCGCAGCGCAAGCTGACACTCCACGTCGATTCATGGATGGTGTTCGAGGTCAATCCGGACAATGAGTGGACGGAAATCGTCTTTTACACGGACCAGCAGTTCAAGGCGAAATACGAAATCGTGAAGTAGGAGCATAGATGGCCGAGATAGACCCATCGACGAAATCGCAGATACTGACCATCCTGTCCGGCTCTCCGTCTGGAGGAACTCCGGTTCAGGTAATCAAGCAGATGTCCTCGCAAATCAAGGCGCTGCTCTCAAACGGGTACGTCGTGGTCTATTCGGAGCCGGGAAGCTCTACCTTGAAGTTCGTTTTCTGCGAGAAGAAGGCCGGAAGCTCCGAATACGGAATCTGGCAGCACAACGCATAGCATTTCACAACAAACCAAAAACACCAACAATGAAACTCAACCCAATCGTAAAGCAGGGAGTCGAGAAGATTCTTATGGGAATCCTGTATGAGGAGAAAACCCTTCCCCTCATCGAGGACACGATGAACCGAATCAAGGAAACCGTAGGAGAGGACTACGTCGTTGCCTACACCAAGGATGACGATGACATCAACACCGTGAAGTTCGCGCTTGCCAAGAAGGGCGACAATGGCGAATACACCTTGTGGACGGTGGAAGTCGGCCCAGCCAAGTGGGAAATGTTCCCGGAAGAGCCGACAGAAACCAACGAGAACGGCGACCCTCCGCCGGCCGAGGGCTAGACGGAGAGAACGGCATAATGTTCAAAGATACCGCGACGTCGGAACAGTTGCGAGTCAGGGAGGTTGTGTGGAACTCGGTTCAGCCGTTCGTCGGCAAGCCGAAAACACCGCAGCTCGTCGATTCAATCCTGAAAGCGTGCCGTGATGCACTCGAAGGAAAATACTTCGTTGCATACCACGACTGCTCGCCCGAAACCGACCTTATCCTGCTCGTCGGCGGAAGGACTGAATCGGGGCTTTACACAATCGACACAATCCTGATGAACGACGTGTTCCAGACGGAAAACAATGGTTGAAAATCGCATGGTCCGGCGGTATGATATATTGTGCGGACCGATGCCGATTTTCTTCTTGACAACAAACAAACAGCTGTGATACTTTCGCAGGCGTAATGCAACTCACGATACAGGCAATCGTAGGCAATCTAGTCTCGGCCCAGTCCGAGGAACTGATGCAGAAGCATCTTTCAGACGACCGGTTTCCGGGAGTCTGGAGCTCCTTTATGGCATGCCGGTATCTGTCGTTCACCTCATACGGCATACCTCTGCTCGATTTGATGAACGACGTTGCAGAGACAAAGGACCCGAAGCTGGCTTATAGAACGCTTTTCGCCGCCTGCAAGAACGCGAAGCGTTCGGGCAATGCTTCCAACTACACGCCGTCCCCCTTCACGGAGTGACGGCATCAACCCAAAAACCCAACAACCCAACAAACCCAACTGACATGATTTCAGTCAAAGCGAAAAAGAGCGAAGAGGCGACGAACAACGAGAACAACGGCATAGAAACCGACCCAATCCTCGACAAAATCGCCAAATCGCGCGGAATCAACCTTCAAAAACTTCTCAAAACGCTCAAGTGCCACCCTGACGAACTGACGGAGGAAGAACAGGTAAGCATAATCAACTACAGCAGCGCCGTCCTCCCGAAGAAAATCGAACGCAAGATGATTGAGATGTACCGGGAGAACCGGGACAAGCTCAACGAACTGCTGTTCAACCACAACACCAGGATAGCAACCCGCCTCGCCACAATCTACAACGCCAAGTATGCGAGGACCGCCCTCAACCGCCGCTACGCGAAGGAGGACTTCCTTTCGGCGGCGCGCTACGGACTGTGGATGGGTGCAAAGAGGTTCGACATCGACCGCAAGTACAAGGGGGAGCCAATCAAGTTCGTCACCTTCGCAACGCCGTGGGTGTTCCGCTACATCAGCGAAATGCTCTACGAGAAGGAGAACATGATTATCCACCACTCCCTTGAGGACAAGGCGTTCGGCGACCCGGATTCCAGCATAACCCTCGGGGACATTATCTCCGACTCCCAGGACGACGAAGCCGAATCCTATCAGGACGAAGCGGACGATACGGAAGGGAGCAACGACGACATCCAGCAGCTTTCCGACGACGAGGAGAACCTGGGGTTCGACACCCAGCTCTCGCAGGAGACGATTCTTCAGTCAATCGAGGGAAGCCTTGAAACCGTCGTGGAAGCGGAGCACTCCGACGACGGGGAGTCCGCGAAGGTGGAGGCGACGATGCACGGGTTGAAGGAGCTGGTCAGACCGAAGCATGGAGACGAGGAACGGGACCTTCGTCGGATAAGCTCCGGCCTCGTCGGCGCTCTTGACACCTTCTGCACCAAGGCCCTTTCAATCTACGACAAGACGGAGAGGACAATCACCCTGTTCGTCGGGAAGAGGTATATCCAGACCCTGATGAGGTCGCTGGAAGGTGTGGAGCTTCCGAAGAGCATAACGGATGCCGCGAAGCTGCTCGAAGGACTCCCGAAGAGCAAGAAGAAGCTGCTAGCCGACCTCTCGATAACCGAAGCGGAGTTCAACCGCCTGTGCAGGCACTATGCCGTGCAATACGGGAACCGGGAGCAGTCTGCGTGAACGAGGAAGAGTTCAGCAAGAAGAAGGGGCTTTCCCCCGCCAAGGGGATTATCGTCGGCATGGCGTTTTGCACGGCGTTCTATGCGGCGGCGTTCCTTCTTGCCAGGTGGCTGCTCGGAAAGTTCTGATTCTAGGATTTTTCCCTTGAACTCGAATACGATTTGTGACATAATAGGCGGCGTTGAAGGGAACGAACCCGGATACGCAGGAGATACCAGAACATGACCCAGGAAGAACTCAAAGCCAAAATCCTCGAAGCCAACAAGGCCTATCGGCTCGGTCGGCCCGTGATGTCGGACCAGGCGTTCGACGACATGTGCGAGGACTACGAGGCGATGGTCGGTGCGGAGGAATACGCCGCGCTCCGCGACTCCCTCCACGAGGAGACCGGCAAGGTCAAGCACCCGTTCATCATGGGTTCGCTCGACAAGCTCAAGGCCGAGGAACCCGTTTCGGTCGAGAAGTGGATCAAGCAGTATGTCGGCAACGACCTGCTTTCCATCAGCGCCAAAATCGACGGAATCTCCTGCCGCCTGCACTACACCGCCGGGACGCTCGAACTCGCGGCCACGCGCGGGGACGGATACGCGGGCGTTGACATCACCGACAAGGTCAGGTTCATCAAGGGCGTTCCCGTCGCCATCAAGGACATTCTTCCGTTTGACGTCCGCGGGGAGCTGGTCATCAAGGACGAGGACTTCGCCGACATCAGCAAGCAGTTCGCCAATCCCCGCAACGCCTGCGCGGGAATCATGAACAAGAAGGATGTCGACGAATCCCTCCTGAAACACGTCTCCTTCGTCGCCTACGAGGTGATGGGCGGCGTTCTCACGAAGAGCGAGCAGTTCCTTGCATTGAAGAAGCTCGGCTTCAACGTGGCGTGGAACACGGAAATCGGTGCTGGACTCGCCAACATCACCGATTCGCTCACCAATCTCGCCAAGCAGGACTTCGGCTACCCCACGGACGGCCTGGTCCTTTCCTCCACGGAATACAAGGCCGAGAACAAGTATCGTCCCGACGCGCAGGTTGCGTTCAAGCTCAACGCCCTCCGCGCGGAATCCTTCCTTGTGAACGTGGAATGGAGCACCCCTTCCAAGGACGGCCGCATCGCGCCTGTCGGAGAAATCACGCCTGTCGACATCGGGGGAAGCACGATTTCCCGCGTCACCCTGAACAACCTGGACTGGATTGCCAAGATGAACATCAAAATCGGGAGCAAGCTGGAAATCGTCAAGTCCGGCGACGTCATCCCGAAGGTCGTCAACGCAACCAACGACGGCTCCGAGAAGGACATTCAGCTGCCGACCTGCTGCCCGGTCTGCGGCCGCCTTCTGTCGAAAGACGGCCCCCACCTCCGTTGCATCAACCCCGACTGCAAGGCGCGCAAGGAGGAAGAGGTTCTGGCGTTCATCGTCAACCTCGGAATCAAGCGAATCAAGATGAGCACCTTGCAGGCGTGGGGCATCGACTCGATGTGGGGAATCTCCAACTTCGACCCCGCAGGGAAGGGCAAGATGGGTGCATACTTCGCCAACGAGCTCGACTCCAAGCTGTGGACCGCCGATGAGGTCACGATTTTCAAGGCGCTCCCCTTCACTGACCTTGCGGAAGCCACCCTCGACAAAATCATCCGGCACTTCGGGTGGGACGCCATCAAGCGCTACTACGGCACCAAGGGCGACCAGCAGGCGATTGTCAACGTGGTCGCCGAGCTCGCCTCCAAGGGTCTTCCTCCAGGAATCGGGAACAAGACGATGGATTCCTTCCTCGGCCAGCTTGAACCCGCAATGCACGACCTGGAGGTCTTCACCAACGACCCCCGTTTCGTCATCGGACCGAAATGGAACTCCGTTCCTTCCCCAGCTTCCGCACCGGCCGTTGCCCCGGCTGCGGTCTCCACCAACAACGGCAACATCACAACCAACACGACAGGAGAAAAAACCATGAACAATCCCACCATCAACCCCGGCGAGAACGGCTCCATCTGCTTCACCGGCGCTCTCAACTCCATGACCCGCTCCAAGGCGTCCGAACTCGCCGAGGCGGCCGGGTTCACCGTCAAGACCTCCGTTTCGGCGGGACTCGACTACCTGGTCACCAACAATCCGTTCAGCGGCTCCACGAAGAACCGCAAGGCGCAGCAGTACGGCACGCGCATCATCACCGAGGAAGAGTTCCTGATGATGGTTTCGTGAAGACAAGGAGGACAGAAAAATGAAGTTCACATCCGTTCCAAAGACCAAGAAGTCCGTTGCAGAGGCGGTCAAGCCCAGCCTCCCGAAGGGATGGTCGCTCGACAGCGTCTCCAAGGACCGCCGCTGGTTCTTCGTCAACATCCCCATCAACCAGCACTTCGCATCCAACGCGAAGGACAAGGCGAAGGAAGACCGCGGCATCAGGAAGCTGGAGAAGGCCACGGGTTTCCGCAACAACGGCGGCGGCTGTCTTGTCGGAGGCTCCCGCTATACCCTTGACTTCTACCTCGACGTCGCCGACGGAAGCCCCGACACGGACGGCGACTTCATCCCGGAGCACATCGTTCGCAAGCTGACGAAGTAGCGAACCCGCTCGCAACCCGAAAACATCTTCACCCCCGAACGGAGGACGAAGGAAACGAAACCCTAAAATAACACAAGAACAGGAGGTCCTATCATGGCCAACTACAATTACAAGCCCGCAACCTACGAGGTCACCGCGTGTGGCCAGGTCTACTACTACGCGCTCCATAGCGAACGGAAGAACAAAATCATCTTCCTTTCGCAGGTGCTCAACATCCTGGAATACGTCCTCTTCCGCAAGATGAAGGACGGCTTCAAGGCGGATGGCGGCGTTCTGACCGCCGAGAACTTCCCCTTCGAGGTGACCAGGCTCAAGAACCGCCAGCCCGACCCGGAGGCGTGGAGGGAGCACGACGCGGTCGTCGCCGCTCTCCGCACCCTTCTTCAGGACTACTACAACGGGGCGTCGAGGATGCTCGACTCCGGCGTGAAGGAGAACGTGGAAGAGCCCAAGCAGGAAACGGAACCGAAAACCGAGAACCAGCCGTCTGACGCTCCACGCATTTCCCAGAACGGCGAAGTCTGGAATCCCTAGAGATGCCCGACGCCGAATACCTTGGATTTCTCGCCGCCCTGCTGGTCGTAGCGTCGTTCTTCTTCCAGAACGCCGTTCTCGGCAGGGTCGTCTGCGTCGTCGGAGCGGTTCTCTGGATTGCATACGGGATTCTCGTCGGCAGCGCCTCAATCGCGGTTTTCAACGCGGTTCTGGTGTTCATCCAGTTCGTTCGGCTCGTCAGGCTGCATAGAGGCAGGAACGCGATGCCAATCGACGGGAAGTTCAAGGTATCGGTGTTGAAGCAGTGAAAAGGCTGAAATACATACTTGGTCCGGATTGGGAGGATCTTCCCAAGGAAACAAGATGCGAAATCGAGGAATTGGAAAACATGGCAGCAGAAGACGTTGAACCTAGACTGCTCGTGGATGGATACGATGCGGAGTGCATCCCGGTAGACGAGCTGGAAGCGGAATTCGAGCAGGATGAAACGAACGAGCGGGTGGTCAACATCGACCCGGAGCTCGCCAAGTTCATCCGCAAGACCAATGAGTCCGAATTTGCGAGACGGGTCAGGGAGGCTATTCATGTCAGACTTCCGGGCGACAAGGACTTCCTGAAGTATCCGGTCAGCACTCCACAGACCCTTCAGCTGTTCTGGTATCTGTTCAACAAGATGGGCGGGACCTGCGGCATCGAGTTCAAGAAGGGCATGACCTATGACTACGGCAAGGATAGGAAGGTCGCAACGGACGACGCCTGCGACTTTGACAAGTCCATTCCGGCCATCGTCAAGGAGTTCAATGGGGAGGCGTTCATTGGCGGCTACAACAAGAACAGCTACATCATCATAGTTGAGGACGGCATCTTCGACCTCTGCCTGTTCGGTTGCAGCTGCGTTTATGACCTGACCAACACCGATGTCGTTCACCGGGTGATGAAGAACATCAAGTTCAAGGACCTCGGGGAGCAGTGCAAGATGGTAGATTACGTGGTTTACGACCGCAACTTCCACACCACCTCGCTCAAGGTTCAGAAGCAGGACTGCGATGTCAAGCTCAATTACAACGACGACCTTCCCGACGACAAAATCGAGAAGTGGATAAACTCCAAGAGCAGCGGCCTGATGGTGCTGCACGGGGAGCCGGGCACGGGCAAGACATCCTACATCCGCAATCTCATCTACCGCACCAGCAACCGCTTCCTGTTCTTCGACAAGTCGCTGTTCCAGCACATGAGCGATTCGTCCCTCATCGACATGCTGCTCGACCATCGCAACTCGGTCATTGTTCTGGAGGACTGCGAGGACCTGCTGACAGACCGCACCGGACTTGGTTCGTGCCTCGCCACCATCCTCAACCTGACGGACGGCATCCTTGGCGACTCCCTCAAGTTCAAGTTCATCTGCACCTTCAACGCGAACGTCGTCGACATTGACCCGGCAATCCTGCGCAAGGGACGGATGCACCTGAAGTACGAGTTCAAGAAGCTCAATGCCGACAAGGTGGTCGCCCTGGGGAAGAAACTTGGCGTGGATGTTCCGCACGAGGACATGGCCCTCTGCGAGGTGTACAACTACACCGAGGACACGGGCAAGCCGCAGGAAAAGTCAAAGGTTGGGTTCTGAGGATGAGCGACACGTTGCACAACCTTCTCTTCCTGGACATTGACGGGGTCTTGACCTCCTACTCCAGCGGAACCTCCTACTTGTGCGAGGACCCGGAGCGCTATCACCCGGATGCCACTTGCAAGGCGAACCTGCTGCGGATTGCGGCGGGGGTTTCTGGCCTGAAGGTGGTTGTCCACAGCGCGTGGGTCAATCGCATGAACGACGAGCATCCATCCTTTGAGTATCGTGGGAAGGTTTACGAGTCCCCTTTGCCTGAGGTTTCGGAATGGCTCAAGGAATACGACCTTCTGCTTGGCTACACGGCGGTGGGGAGGCTGGACAAGGACGGGAACAAGATCACGAAGAAGACCAAGATCATCAACTGGCTGGATGGGCATCGGGGAATGCTGGGACCGGGGTCGAAGGCTTTGGTCCTGGACGACGACGTGTCCTTCAACGACCTCCCTTCCATCAATTCCATCACCTTCAGCAACAACATCGTGGACGACCTCAAGTTCCTTCCAATCAGCCACACCACGGGCTTGACCGAGGAGGATGCGGTCAGGGCAATCGAATACTTCAAGCAGTAAATATATCGCATGACGGACAAGGAACGGGCACAATTGAAGCTGAAGATTGTCAGGGAGGAGTATGGGGAACCGGACTTCGCTCCTTGGTGGGTTGTGCTTCTGAGCCTTGCCGCAATCGTTGTTATCGGCGCACTCATCTTCTTCCTGTGGACATATCTCCAAACGCCTTCTGGTCCAACTGCCTGATTGAAGCGCTGAAGGCCAAAGCACGGAATCCCAAGGTCAAGCTGGGGTTCTATCACGACCTGCGCCATTTCCGGTTCCACTTGTATTGGTTCCAGGATGGCAGGTATCACGATTTCACTTCAGCCGCGGAGCCCAAGGAACCGCTCTGCACTATGCTCTTCAAGGGACGGCTCAGGAGCGTGGACATGAAAACATGGGACGCTTGGAAGCTGAAGCGGCGGCACCCGGTGGAAGGCTTGCACCAAAGGCCGCTTTAGCGCTTTATCTTCTTTATCTTGGAGCGGTTCTGCCAGTTGTAGTTGTCCTTGGGGCGGGTGTCCCGCTTGAATGCATTGAAGTCGAAGGAGAACCGCTTGTCGAACCATAGATGGCAGGTGTACTCCTTGGTGAAGTGGTACTTGTCCTTCATTTGCAAGGTGGGGGTTCCACTAATGAAGATGTAGTTGTCCAGTTCCAGAAGCTCAATCTGTTCCCGAATCAGGTCAACCTCCTTCTGGAATTCCGCTTCATCCCTGATTGAATCCGGCTTTCCCCACAGCTGATATGCCTTCATCATAGGGGTTCTGACATCCTTTGCTGAACGGATTTCAAGGTTGGTGTTCTGCTCAATCCAGTAGAACATGGTGCGAATGGCGTCCGACACGTTGGCAATCATCTCCTCGGAGTAGTTTCCATCGGCATCATATTCCTGCCAGGAGTCGTCGAAGATGCCTTCCTTGACCAAGCGCCTCAGTTGCCCTATGGTCAAGGTTATCTTGGTGTTTTCGTCGATATGTGCCATGTCATTCAGTATTTACTTCGGTAAATACAGTTTATAAGGCATTTGAACGATGGCACGGAAGCAACCAAGCACAATCGACACCCAGCGGGTAGCCAAGCGGGACCAGCGGCAGGAGTCGAAGAACAAGGCCGCTTCGAGCAAGTCCGGCGCGCAGAAATTCAACACCGGCATCAACCTCGAAGCGGTTTTCGGCGCCATTTCGCAGTTGTTGGAAACCTTCACCAACCAGGTGCTGGACAGCAACTCCGTCAACATGTCCCTGCTCCTGAGGACTATCTACCGCAACCTCAGCGACGATTTGGTCGGAATTTTGAGCGAGCAGCAGAACGTAGACTACCTCAACAAGCAGCTTGCCGACAAGAACAAGGAGGTTGCGAAGGCCCTGGCCGGAAAGCAGACAATCGTTGAAAAACCGACCAAGCAGGAGCAGTCGGCCGCATTGGAGCATCTGACGACCACCGTGACCGATACGGTCGTGGTGAAGGACAAGGTTATAGAGAAAGCGCCCGAGGTGAACGTCGTTCCGCCGAAGATAATCGTCAAGACGGTCGAGACGGAACGGAAGGAGACACTTCCGGACATATTGGAGGAAGAGAAGGTCGTAGAGAGGACGGAAACCCTCCCGGAGGAAGTTGTAGAGAGCAAGACCGAAACCACGGAGGTTCGCACGGTCAAGACCCCGAACGTGTCCAGGACGCAGCGGGCTTTCGCCGCCGGGGAGATAACGAGCGACGAGGATGTCGACATCCTTCAGTTAGCGCAGGATTTCATAACTGAGCTTGAATCCGACGCATGGCGGCTGAATACGGCATCCGGCGCTCTTGCGCAGGAGCTGACGGACAAATACGACGAGTTCGTCGACAAAATCGACGAGGACGACGAGGACGAATACGAATGGAACCTCTATCGGTTCATGTTCCGCAAGCAGCAGGAATTGAACGAAGCGAGGAAGGCGAGGATGGCGGGTCTGCTGGCGAAGCGCGCCAAGGGAGTCCAGGTTCCGAAGCAGGCTGAAGAACCGAAGGAGAAGGAATCGGCAAAAGCGGAGGAACGGGAAGAGCCGCGCCGGGTTGAACCGAAGGAAACGGAACAGCCCGCGGTAGAACCAACGGAAGATAAAACCGCCGTCGCAGAGGTAGGGAAGAAACCGGAACAGACGGAGAAAGCCGAACCGGCTGAAACGAAGTCCGAAGCCGAACCCGCCAAGGAAGAAAAGCCGGCGGAAACGAAGTCGGAGCAGACCGAACCGCCGAAGGAAGAGAAAAAGGAGGAAAAGAAGGAGGACAAGAAGCCGAAGAAGGGAATCTTCCAGGCGTTGATGGATAGGTTCAGGGCATCCGTCAAGCGCCGCAAGGATGCTCTGCTGAAAAAGGTCATGCCGTCCGAGGAATCGGAGGAAGGGGAATCGGAGGAAGGAGAAGAGACGGACGAAAGGAAGAATGGATGGCTGCTGTCCGCAATCATGCGTCCGTTCCAGGAGAGGCGGGAGAGGAACGTTCTGGCGAAGGAGCTTTTCATCGCCGCAAGCGACAAGAAGTCGCGGGTGCTTCTCGCCCCGGTTCCGTTGCGAAGGACGATTGTGTCCAGACTGAAGAACGGAAAGCAGCTTCTGAAGCTTTGGGAAAGCAGGGAAGTCCTCCTGATGCAGACCTCGAAGCCGGACGAAAAGGGGGAAGCGAAGAAGCAGGGATTCTGGGCTAGTCTGTTCAAGAGAAAGGCTCAGGCGACAAAGACAACCCAGAAGAAGCAGGAGCAAACCGCTCCGAAGCCGACGATGGTAGGCCGCGGAGTCCTTCGAGCCGCCAATACGGTCAATACGGTCAAAAACGTGTTCTTCAAGCCGACGGTCCATCACATCGCCGTGATGAACAACGCCATCGTGTATCCTCTGTGGATAAAGAAGGTGAAGGACAGGTCCAGGAAGGTCGGGCTTCTCGGAAAGATGAAGCACGCCCTGTTCGGGGACCCGGCAATCAAATGGAAGCCGCTCGCATTGGGCTGGAGAAGGTTCTCGAAGGCTCAGGACAGGTCGATGCGGGAGCTTCTGGCGAACAGGAACGCATGGCGCAGGATTTCCTATCGCTGGCAGAAGCTGTATTTCAAGCTGCTCAAACAGTTCCAGAAGGAGAGGAAGGCCAGAAGCCGGACGCTCGTCGGCAAGCAGAAGCAGGACAAGGTTTCCAAGCTCGTGTCCAAGGCGACGAAGGCGTTGGCGGCTACGAACAAGGTCGATGCGAAAACGCAGATTCTTCCGGATGCAATCGCCGCGATGGACAAGAAGATGAAGGAGGACAAGGGAGAACGGAAGGAGAAGAAGGAGAAAGCGGAATCAAAGACGGAGGTGAAACCCCCGAAGGAAGTTCCGGTAAAGAAGGAGCTCGAACCGGTCGCAAGGATTACCGAGATTGCCAGTTCGTTGGGTTCGTCCAAGCCGACGGAGAAAGTGCATAAGGGCCCGACAGACGAACCAGCCCCTTTGAAAAGCGACGGGAAGTTCGTTTCCGTCCCGCTTACGTCAGAAAACAAGGAGCAGACCGAACAGAAAGCCGAAGAACCGCAGAAGCCAAGGCCGAACGCTTTCATTAGAATGACGAAAAGCGTGTTGAGAAGGGCTACTTCGGTGTTCGCATCCCCGCAAACGAAAGGGACGTCCGAGCCAACGCCTCCTGCGACCCCGGCGACTCCACCGCCGCCGGCCACCTCGCCAAAGGTTGTTCCTCCAATCGTCGGGAAGGCCGCACAGCCCGTTGCGGAGAAGAAGCCGAGCATCAAGAGCCGAATCAAGAAGTTCGGCAGGGGGATGGTTTCCATTCCGGGGAAGATGATTGATACGGCGAGGTCGTTGAGGAAAAGGCAGCAACAGGACCAGAAGCAGGCCGATGCGGAGCAGGCCGGCGCGCAGAAGGAGAAGCCGAAGAGCAGGTTCGGGCTCGGGTTGCTCAATCGCAGGAAGAAGGTTGGCGACGACGAGGCGTTCAGGAGGAATGTGAACGAGGAAAGCGCCAAGGTCCATGCGGCGTTCGACGACAAGAGCATAAACCGGCTCGGTTTTCCGCACAAGAGGATAGCGAACGCATTGAAGAGGTTTTTCGACAACACGTCCAAGATTTCTAAAAAGGCGAACGAGGACTTGAACGACGTCGAGGATCAGATAAACAACCCGAGGAGGGGTCTGTGGCCTACAATCAAGGCGTTCCTGTTCAAGGTGGTCATAGGCGGTCTACTTGCAATCGGAATCCTTACATGGTTCAGGAAGAACGTCACGGACTGGCTGCCGAAAGACAAGGCTGGAAAGATGTTCCATGGACCGAGCATCTTCGGCGTACAGCTCCCGAACTTCAAGGACATCTTCAACATGGGCAGATCTTTGTTCTATATGGTCTGGTCTCCGTTGAAGGGTTTTATCCGGATAGTCAGGCGCGGCGTAAAGTCGTTCATGAAGAGCAACGACATAAAGACCGCCGGCGGCTTCGTTAGATATATCAAGAATTTCGTTTTCGGCTTCATCATGGGCAAAATCATGGCCGGCGTGGACGGGGCGATGGGTGGAGTTGCTTCCACGTCCGGCGGAATCACGAAGGTGGCCGGAATGCTTCCCAGCTTCCTCAGCAAGCTGCAGGGGCCGTTGATGAAGATAGCGGAGGCCGTTCCGATTGTCGGCACAATCAAGATGGCGATTCGTCTTGCATCGATGGTGGGCGGGGCGCTGTGGTGCCTGATTTCGGACATATTCGGCAAGAGCAACAAGGCGAGCGGCGAACTCGTCGAGGATGCCGCCAAATACGGCGAGGCGAAGGTGATGGAGCTCGTCGGTGAGAACCGCCACGGAAAGGCCGCCGGGAACGTCCTCGTCCACAAGGCGAAGCAAATCAAGCCGCTTGCGCCGGTCAAGAACCTTCTGCCGGATTCGATGAAGGCGAAGGATGCGAAGGGGAACCTTCAATTGAAGGGGCTTGTCCCGAACCTTCCGAAGATGAACCTCGGAAGGGGGACGATAACCGAAGAGATGGACGACATCAACCAGGTCGCCGACAAGCGGAAGGAGAACGAGGAGAAGGAGGCCCAGAACTCCGGCGTGAACGAAATCAACAAGGCGATGGCCGGCATGCCGGAAGTCTCGACCGGCGACGATTCCCCGTTCGCGGACAATGCGGGGGACAAGAGCGCCAGAGCCAAGGCCGCCGAGAAGTTCATCGTTCTGGCGAACAAGAACATCGAGGTCCTGCAGAAGGCGCACGATTCCGTCGGGGACGACTTCGATGGACCGTATTGGTCCATAAACTGGCTGTACAAGAAGGGCAAGGACAAGAACATCGCGTGGAACCCGGAATACCAGTATACCGGAGCCAACGCCAAGATGCTCAAGACCAAGATGCCCCTCACACCGTTCGAGGACAACTCGGACGGAAGCAAGGAATACGATTTGGCGGAACCCTGGAACCACGAAATAATGGGTGTTCTTCCGCTCGGCGTCCGCATAAAGAAAACGAACGCGGCATACATCGTCGACGTTCCTTCGTGGCAGAAGTGGAGATACAGCGTGGGCATCAGGAACTGGACCCGCATCAGGGACTGGGTTGCCGACCATCCGGAGGACTTCGGCAGCGAAGCGTTCCAGAAGAGGGTCGGCGACCAGGCTCAGGACTGGGTTGACTACACTCTCGAACCCGGCGTGTGGGCTCGTATCCGCGACGGACGAAAGAGCGGAATGGTCGACAGGTGGAACGAATGGAACGAGGAGCACGGAAAGGTGAAGGAGAAGGTAGCCGAAATCAGGGAGGGCCTGCAGAAGGAGCAGAAGCCGAAACCGAAGCCGGACAACGGCTCGGAGAAGGGCAAGGAGAAGCCGAAGAAGTCCCTTTGGTCGAGGTTCTGGTCGAGCAAGACGATGAACCTCGTGAAGAAGGTAGCCAAATACGGCACCGGCATCGGCTGGGCCTATATGGCCGGCAAGAAGGGCTGGTCGCTGTTCAGCAGGAAGGAGCTGGACGACGCGAAGAAGAAGCCGCCGCCTCCCCCGAAGCCGCCTATTCAGGTCGGCAAGATATACATCTCAAGGCTGACTTGGTTCAAGCCGTGGCGGATTCTGATGCGGAAGGATGCCAAGCCAAAGGAGTTCAGAGACCTGTTCGGCATCGACAAGTGGTTCGACAAGGAGCCGCCGTCGGATGAAAAGATTTACAAGACCGGAATCGGCAAGATGTTCTACAACATCCTGCTTGCAATGGGCTTCAAGTACGACAAGGCGGTCTGGCAGAACATCAAGTTCCTCCAGGTTCGCGGCAAGTCCATGAAGGCGATGGTCGATTCAATCACCGGCTATATGAACGACGTCATCCGTCCGTATGGGGAATATATGTACGAACTGTTCCAGTGGTCGAAGAGCCACAAGACGGAGGAGGAGCAGCAGGCGGTGAAGAAGGCGGCCGAGAAGCTGAACAGGGAAATGGTTTCCGGCAATGCGGTCAACAAGGGCAAGTTCATGGAATACGTCGCCAAGTTCTACATGCCGACGGACATCCACCTCGTCGTTCGCAACAAGGAGGGAAAGATAATCAAGGAGGAAGGGAAGGAGCTGCGCGGATTCCAGGTGCCGAAGGAGCTCTACGACCGCGACCCGAAGTATTGGGACGAGGTGATGACCCTCCTGAACGAGAGCGCCCTGCCTCCGGAGAGCCTTTTGAAGCTGCACGAGACGAGAATCGCCCTCATGGGGCATATCGAAGCCAGCACGAAGAAGGTGTCGAAATACCTCAAGGCGTTGAGGATAAAGAGAATCCGCCTGAACTTCGCAAACAGGCTTGCCGACAGGATGCTCGCGTTCAGGATGCGGCTTCTGACGAGGACCGTCGCCAACATTCGCTTCCGCATCGGTCTGGCGAAGAAGGAGATACGCCTTTACTTCAAGTATCGCAAGTTCCTGAACACCGGCTCGCTGGGTGCGTTCAGGTCGTTCATCTTCGGCGGGAACAAGTTGAGCAAGAATGAGCAAATCGAACTGTTCGGGCGGCAGCTCAAAGGAGGGAAGTCGTCCCTTTCGCAGAGAATGCTCGGCAGCGTGAGCGAGGTAATCGCAGACAGACGCAGACTCATCAGGAGGATGCGGTCGATAATCAGACGGTTGCTCAAACGAGGGGACAACGCCCTCCGTAGGAACACCCTGCTCGGTTTCAGTCTCGTGAAGGCGGTCGTGAAGAGGGCAAGGAAGAGAATCAAGTCCCTCGCCACCGGCGCGAAAAAGATATTCAAGGCGATGACCATAGGCAGGATAAAGCTCGGATTGAAGGTGGCGAGCAGAATCAAGAAGGCGACGAGCATCAATCTCGGTCTGTTCAAGCTGTTCCAGAAGAAGAAGGCCGACGACGCCGAAATCAAGATGAAGGCCGACATCACGGCCAAGGAAATGGTGCCGAAGGACGACAAGGACGGAAACGAACGCCTGCAAAGGATAATCAGGCTGGCGCAGGAGAGGAAGGAGGCGTCGGAGAAGGAGAAAACGGGCCTGATGAACTACTGGGCCGACTTGAAGCGCAAGTGGAAGGACAGAATTAGCGAAGAGAGCATGCACGAACTGAAAGTGGCTTCCACCCGTCTCTCGGACAACATAATGGACTACGTCGGAATGGTTCGCGAGATACCCGCAGGCCGCACGACCATCGTCAATACCACAATCCACGAACTGCCGAGCGTCATCGAGCTTCTGCCGGACATCGTGTTCAGTTCGTAAGGAAAGAAGCCTGGTTTTATTTTCCGGACGATTTCGTGTCCATTCTGTAGTTTGAGTTCAGCCAGAGCATCATATCTGCTACCGACTTGAACTTCTTGCTGGCCTTCTTCGTCAGGGTTCCGTTGTCGTTCACCTTGGAAATCTTCAAAACGGAGGCGTTCTCCCCGCTTGCGAAGAGACATTTGAGCGGCTTGAAC
>ODAJ012112550.1_pt1 | contig 21277 bp, 14 predicted proteins | sample 1539241 | NCBI WGS metagenome assembly ODAJ01 (sample SAMN02144231, study PRJEB22623) | gut metagenome | biome: sheep rumen | host: Ovis aries | place: New Zealand | reverse complement strand
CCACTCATCAAGTCGGATATCATAAGGAAGCATTGAAATATAAACGGTTTCTTTTCCTTTGCGATAATCAAAACCCACCGGCTGGGAAGATTTGCAGCACAGGCACAGAAATTCAAATTCACTGCGGAAATAAATTTTTTCACGCTCATAGTATGGTAAACCGGCATATTCTTCAAAAACAGCCTTTAAACATTTGTTTCGGTTAAAATAACCTGAGAAGATAAATTTTTTACATAACCTGCTTTTTTTGTTCGTTTCAATGGAAGATATCTGTTTTTCTGCCTTTGTTTGCAATCTGAAATTGAACTGCACACCTTTGGTATACTGTTCTTCTCTGTTCATCAGATTTTCCATTTTTTCCTTGTCTTGCAGAAAATTCAGGAAGATTCGGTTTAAAAATCCGCTCTCTACCCTTGAAGAACTCACCTTTTTTCCCGCAAATGCCAAAGCATCGCAGTTCATGATATAAAATGCATTGTTGCTCAGATTCAGATATTGCTTTCTGTCATCATACCCCATGTGAATCAGTCCTTTCATTTTTTTATTATAACATAAAAACTTTCCGAAATCAATTATTTTATTCCCGATATGGGTATATTTTTATTTATTAATTTGCTTATTTATGCACTTTTTATGTAAATTATGGGTAGTTAAAATATGTTAAAATAAACTTTTGACAACCCTTAAAGAATATGATATCATAGTAACAGAAAGAAATACAGTCCGCTTTTTCCATATTCTGAGGAGGAATTGCCATGAAAAAACTTTCTGTTATTTATGATGTTACCGCCCTCTGCCCCTGGAACTGCTCAATATGCTGCATGGGTGCAACTGATGACAAAACCTGCAAGAACAGCGAACTCACCACAAAACAGCAAATGAATATCGTCAGCCAGCTTGCACAGCTCCGTGAAAACGGCTATGATGTGAAAATTGACCTTTCGGGCGGCGAAATCTTTACCGATAAGGAAAAACATATTCCTTTTATCAAGGTTCTTTCCGATACTCTCGGCAAGGAAAAAGTCGGTATAAGCTGTTCGGGATACGGGATAAACAGGGAACTCGCCGGATTTCTCGGAAAATACGTTCATGATGTCGAAATGACAATGGATGTTGTGCCTTACCGTCCATACAAGCTCCGCCCCATAGGTTACAGTGTATCCGCTGCAAAAGCCGTTTCCCTGCTGAAAGAGGCAGGCTGTGAAGTAGGTATTCAGACCGTTGTAAGCAATTATAACAGAAGTTATGCAGATGCTCTTTCTGTATTTGCGTGGTGCTGTGCGAATAATGTTGACAACTGGAGTCTGCTCAGATTTTTTCCTTCCGGCAGAGGTGCGGAATTCCCCAAAGCCTACATGAATGACGAAGAATGCAGAAAATATGTCCATATGGTACAGGAAATTGTCAGAAACTGCCCATCTGAACACAAGCCGGAAGTCGATTTTCATTACTCAATGCCCGGTCACAAGAAATATACGGATATCTGCCGCTGTGTGCGCCATTCAATCGGTATACTGCCAAACGGTGATGTTGTGGCTTGTTTCTGGGCTTTGGACAGTTCTACGGGCATTGTTGCTCCTAAATTCCTCCTAGGCAATGTGAAAGAAAATTCTCTCATTGAGATTCTCAGCGGAGAAAAAGCACGTTACTGGTCTGAATGTCCTCATACCTGTGAATTTTCCGCAGCATGAAAGGAGAGTTATATGCTTTTTTATATGCTTAGTCTGTTTACAGGTGTTCTTGAGTGTGGCTGGATTCTGAAAGGGGTTGTGCAGGGGGTTCCGCTCCGGCAGATACTCTGCTTTCCCCTCGCTTACCATTTGGGAAATCTCTTTCCGAAACCGTTTTCTCTCGGAAAATGGGAATTATTCGGACTTTCGGCAGTTTCGGCATCTCTTGGCTTGTTTATGATTTTTGATAAAGATGATAATTTCTTTTTTATTTGCCTGTGCCTGTTCTGTCTGTCTGCCTGTATGCAGTCAGTCCGCAGCGACTTGAAAAGTGACGGAAACAGGCTCTTAAAGAGGGTTTTCAGGGTCAGCGGCTTTTTCTTTGCACTGTCAGCTATATATTTTTCGGAATGGATTCTTCTTGCGTTTTCCGTCCTCATGATGTTTGTTATTTTTAAAAATTATAATAAAAAATCGGGAATCAGCAGATTTCACGGTCAGGGCGGTTTCTCTGCCGTTATGCTCTTTCATCAGCTCCATTATTTCTTTTATGCACATATCACTCTTTTGACAATGGCTCAGAAAATCGGTATTCTGTGGGCGGCTTTGCTGTTCTGCGGTACTTGGCTTACATATATGTCAGTAGAGCCTCTTGTTTCACGGTTTACAAGCCGTGTACAGCCCGTTTTTTACATGGGACACATAGGTATATGCCTGCTGCTTTTTGTTTTGTATTTTGTCGAAAACAGGGCATTATTTGCGGCATTGTGGCTTGTGACGGGATTCGGCGGAGGAGTAGTCTATACCATATCGGAAAAAGCTAAATCTGTTAAAAGTTTTGATAAGGATTCAATGACGATTTCCGAGAATATCGGTCACACTTCCGGACTTCTGACAGCGGTCTGTGTTTCTGTCATGTTCGGGGCTGATTCACCGAAAATTATGCTTTTGTTCGGTTCTGTAAGTGCATTATTAGCAGTAATCACTATGTTTTGCATATCGGGAAAGGAAAAATTCTATGAAATTAACAAAAATAAATGCTGATTCTGTTCTTGTGAAATCAAAACTCCCCGCCTCGGACTATGTAGCCAACCCATATACAGGCTGTACCCACGACTGTAAATATTGCTACGCCTCGTTTATGAAGCGTTTTACGGGTCATTCCGAGGACTGGGGGACTTTTGTTGACATAAAGGAGTATTCAAGCACGAAACTCCCGAAAAACCTTGAAAACAAGACTGTTCTGCTCTCATCAGTGACAGACCCGTATCAGGGAATCGAGGGAAAATTTCACAAAAGCCGTGAAATATTGAAACTTCTCGGAAATACAGGCGCAAATGTCGAAATTCTCACTAAATCCGACCTTGTTATAAAAGATATTGATGTGCTTAAAGATATGAAGAATCTGAAAGTCGGAATCTCCCTGTGTACCCTTGATGACAGTTTCAGGAAAATTATTGAACCAAATGCCCCTTCCGTACAGCGCAGATTAAACGCATTGGAAAGTCTGCACATGAACGGAATTTCGACCTATCTTTTTATTTCGCCGATTTTTCCGTATATTACGGATATTTTGGCAATTGTCAGGGCTGTCGGCGGAATCGCAGACAAAATCTGCTTTGAAAATCTCAATCTCAGAGGAAAGACAAAAAACCTTGTCCTCGACCTGATAAAACAACATTATCCGCAGTACTACGAAGAATATAAAAATATTTATCTTAAAAAAGACAATTCATACTGGGAAAATCTCGAAAAGGAAATTGAAATCATGTCGGAAACTTCCAAAATTCCGCTTGTAAATTATTTTTACCATTCAAAAATAAAAAAGGGAGGAAAGAAAAATGACTGAATTTATGGGAAAAATCCTTGAAAATCCGCTTATTGCCTCCTCGTGCATCGCTACCGAGAATGTAAAAAACGTCCTCAGACTTGCGGAAAACGGCGTTCAGGGAGCTGTTCTCAAATCCTGTGCCGACTACGAAAGAGGAGATTTTTCAGGGAAAAGAGAGTTTGCAAGAGATACAGAAACGGGCTTTGTCTATGCCTCATCACCGTTTCAGGCTGAAATTTTCACACTTTCGGAATGTCTTGACCTGATGGCACAGCTCCGCCCGAAAACAGATATTCTTCTGATACCAAGCTTTACAGCCAAAAATCTGAAAATTGAATCATGGCTTCCTGCCTGTCGGATTCTCGAAAATTCAGGGGCGGACGGTATCCAGCTTGATTTCTTTTATATGGGAAACCTCATAGGACAGGAAAATTTCTCCGAAAATCTTAGTTTTTTATTGAAAAAGTTGAGAAAAAACGTGAATATACCTATAATGCCAAAACTTAATATAAATCTCCCGAAAAATTTTATAATGTCTTTGCTTGCTGAATCAGGTATTGAATATGTTTCTCTGCTTGATTCAGTGCGTTCTCCGTATATCCGCAGTGATAAGGGCGGAAATTTTATTCTTGACGGCAGACTTGACCCTGAAACTACTTCCTGTTTCGGCTCGTGGCAGCTGCCCCTTACGCTGAGTTATGCCTGTACAGCCGTAAAATACGGGCTTAAAGTCTGTGCAGGCGGTGGTATCACCTGTGCAGATGATGTGAAGAAACTTCTCGCTCTCGGAGTTGAAACAGTGCAGTCTGCAAGCTTTTTAACCAGATATCCCAACAGGGCGAAAAGCCTTATCGCTTGACGTTATGCACAAAATATAATGCTTTTTATCAGAATAATATATTGACTTCACAGAAAATTTGTGATATAATACGAAAGCGATATGCTTATGGAGGAATATTATGGTAATTAATTCTTATATTGATAGTATAAATAACAAATTTTATGAGACAGGAAAAAACTATACGGCTGCCTTTTATAAGAAAAACATTGAAGAAAAAAAGAAATGGGCAAGTGAATCACTCGGTATTGTCAATAATACCCTCAGCGAATGTGCAAATCAGGGAAATATTGACGATTATGCCACAATATTTGCAATTTACTGCAATTATGTAATAACCGCAGGTCTGCACCTTCTCAAATGCTATGAAGAAAATACTCTTTTCGGAGTAAAAAAGCAGGATATTGCCGATAAATGCGGAGATGTCTTTGCAGAATATATTTCCGAAATTTTTAACGGAATCTATAATCAGGAAGATTCATGTTTTAAGAAAGCTTCCGAAATTTGTCCGGAATACTCTGTTGCATGGCTGTATTTACTTGTAATTGAAAATTCTGACCCGAATTTTGAAGACAAAGAAGGAGAAAAAATAGTTAAATATTTTTCTCATCTGTCAGACGAGTATTTCGCTTATGCCATAAAAGATACTTGCATGGAAAGTGAAGAATATAATATTTATGCGGGAAATTACAGGGATTATCTGCCTTATCTCAGTTTTTACACCACAGAATACATAAAACTTCACAGTATGAAGGATAATTTTAAGTGTTTAATAGAACTTTTGCACTTGAAGCCCGAAGATTTTAAAAATAATTATGAAGATTCACGAAGAAAATTAATTGAATTTGTTTATCAGACAAATAATGATGACTTTTTCCATAAGGCAAATGAGGAGATTCTTTTTTTTTCTGACGGCTTTAATGAAAAAGCCAAAGAGGTTTCAAATAATTTCGATTTGAAAAACATTGTAAATGAGTTTTCTATTCGGCAAACTTTGCTGTACGCATACACAAGAATAGATGATATAATTGCGACTCTGTTAGATGAAGTTCAGCAGGAAACAGTCTCCAATACGCTCAATATCCCCAAAAAAACAGAAAAAATACCGTTTTGTTACAGCCGTGACAGTGAGTATGAGGAAGAAAGATGGTGTTTTTTGCGTATTCTCAATTTTGTCCCTGATAATTCTTCAAGAAATAAGTATATACAGCTAAGAAAAATGAATTTAAAACTTGAAGAGAATAACAGGGAGTTAAGACAGGCACAAAATGACCGTGCGGAAATTATTCAGGAGTTTTCGCACACTTACAAGAATATGCGTGCCACACAGCTTTACAATGTTGCAAAGGCACTTCTGAAAATGGAAGACAAAGAACTTAAAAAGTATGGTAGAACTATTTTGCTGGAATATGGTATCAAGCAGGAATTGACAAAGGCAGTCGAAATGCTTCTGCTTAAATTTGATGACAAATCCGAAGAACTTCTGAAACGTATCAGAAAGTCAATACCATCTGAAAACAGCGGATATAATATAAAAAATATTCTTGACGAATCAATAAAACGCTGTCTTATTACTCTGTTACATGACGGAAGCGATAACGGAAAGAGATTCAGAAAAGCTTTTGTACAGTCAGAAAAAGATTTTGACTTGATTTCGCTCCGGAATGACTTTGAAAACGACATACTCTTTCAAGAAAACAAAAATGTAATTTCATGGTTTTCGGAAAATATCTTTCCTGTTGAGACGGAGTTTTCTGAGGAATGGCTGAATCTTTCTTTTGAAAAGGAAAATTATGCCGCAATTATTCTGATTGACATTTTGTCCGAACTCACTGCAAATATATTCAAATACAGCGACAAGACAAAGTCATGTCGGTTTATTTTTAACAGCAATGCAAAAATGCTCTGCATTACTGCGGAAAATAGTATTGACCCCATTATGAGCAATCTGCACGGTACGCAAAAAGGGCTTTTTTCCATGGAAAAAACAATAGATATGCTTAATCATGCAATTGGACTGAGAGATAAATTTGTGAAAATTTCAAAGAAAAACGAAAATTTCAGTGTGATTGTATCTTTAGGCAGGGAGATTTTTTAAATTAAATATTTTATGCACATCATGCCGTAATCAGAATAGTCAGTATCTGTCGGGATTAGAATATATGCATTTTTTAATGATTGCAGCAGTTTTAAATCGTTGTATATTTCAGGCTTATAGTCGCAGACAATTATAAGTGTTTTCTGTTGACAGATTTGTAATATTTTTTTGTATCTGTCATGAAATCCCTCTGTTTTGGAATTAAGTGCAAAATCTTTGCTTTCCGTCATGGATTTAATGCCGTGTGAACCGTTTCCAAGAATAATATGAATGTAGGAATCGTAATAATTTTCGGCATATTGTACTGCGATCTGACGAGCTTTCTGTAATGTATCCGACTGTAAGAACAGAATCTGAGAATCGGACAGCTTATTTTTTATGGAGGAAAGTTTGGGACAGCAAATAATTTTCTTAGGCTTTGGCATATAATGCAGAAAAAAATCATCATTGCGGCTGATTGTAAGGTTAATTTCAGCCGCCATTTTTTTTGCATATTCCCAGTTTACAGGTGTTTGTTCATAATTTCGCATAATTTCGCACAATTTTTCGGCATTTCGTCTGCAAAGCGGGTGCAGATGCCTGCCGGACAACAATATTTTTTCTTTAATCATTTCGGAAAGTTCTGCGTGAAATCGCCTGTATTCCGTTTCTTCGGAAGTCAGATAAAGAACATGAATTGTTCCGTTGAGTTTCGGCTCACAGATAATACTGTCCATTGGAATAATTATTTTTTTTAAGCAAAGTTCATTCAGTACATTTACAGCCTGAAAAACTGCTTCAAGTGTAAGAAAAAACTCTTTGTCAGACATTCCCGCATTGAATATACTCCCTTCGTGAAATGCAGTGTCATAGGCGATTTTTTTATATTCTTCCGTTGGAAAGTAGTCGGGCAGTGTATTAAAAATGCTTTGGTTGTCCTGTTTGCCGAGTATTTCTTTAATTTCAGAAATCTGTCTGACAGATTCTTTGAAATCCTGTTCCGGAACATTGCTTTCTCTGTTATATGTAAGCCTGAAAAAACGGCGTGAATTTGCGTTTATCACAGATAATTGGTAATATTTCATGTTGTCCCCCTGATTCAAGACATATGTTGTTGTTTTAACTGAATGTATTTATTCCGGTAGTACTCTTTTTCGGGAATATCCAGTTTTGATAATTTGTTGTAAATATCAAGCAAAGAGTGAATATTATCCTCACTTTCTGCGAATTTCAATGCTCTGGTCAGCCAGATTTTTCTTTCTTCCATGAAATTTTGAGATTGAGACAATTCCTGCATATTTTCATAATGCTCATTAATTTTCTGACATAAACAGCACTGACTGTAAGCAGACATTTCGGCTTCATCTCGGAGATTCCATATTTTCAGACCGTATTCAACCGCTTTTTTTAAGTCACTTTCAGTATGTTCAAGGAAAGAAACAGTCTTATTTCCATAGTGATATTCCAGACATTCAAGTCCTGTTATATAGTTTTTGAGATTTGTTGCCTGCATTTTATTTATTTTTTCTTTTATTTTTTTCATGATTTTATCTGCATCAGCCTGATTTCTGGCATTTTCATATTTATCAATACAGTCAATCCATATTTTGCAATAGTTTGAAAAATCAGTTTCATTCTGCAATTCGTATTCTGCCAGAGCCTGATAATTGATTCTCTTTTTAATTTTTATCGTGTCTCTGTCCCCGAATGTGCAGGCATCAGCAGCTTTGTCCATAACACGGGCTGTTCTGAAATCTTCTGTTCCAAACAGTTTTTCCGCATATTTGGCTGATTTCAAGTATGCATTTTTTCTTGCATAGAATTTTTGTGAATCAATATAATGCTTTGAGGAATAAATATCTCCTTTAAGAAAATAAGCATAATATAAAAACAAATTTGATTTATTTGTTATTTTTTTATACATATTCAGAAATTTATACTCATAGTCATACATTGTTGAGGCTTCATTCGGATCCCAGACGGCGGCGAAACAAGTCAGATACTGTTCAGCCTCCGCAAGATATTGTTCTTTGATACATAATTTTGCTGTTTTCAGGAATAATTCTGCTGTATCATTGTTTTTTTCGGGAATTTTCTGTCCTGTTATCCTGTCTAAGAGCGAAGATATTTTTTCTCTGACAAATTTTTTTTCTGATTCTGTACGATATGAATTTTGCATTAGGAGATAAACAGAAACAAGCCTGTAAGTATCATATATCCTGTTCGATATACATTCTTTTTGATAAATTTCTGCTTTTTTCAGTGTATTGATTGCTTGTGTGAAATTTCCTTTTTTCAGGTATATTCTGGCAAGGTCATATTGTTCCGAAGGATTGTTCTGTTTTTTGTACACGGCAATCAGCAGATTATATTGAAAAGTTGCTTCCAGTGCGGCATATAAATGACATATATCCGGTGAAACAAGAGATTTTGTCTCTTTGTCCTTTAAAAATTTTTTTGCAAGACTTTTTGCCAGAGATGCTGCTTTCAGAATATGTTTATCTGTCATGATTTCGCTCAGATTTCTCAATTCCTTATCATATTCCGATAAATCATAAGTACAGGTTTTACCATTCACTACAAAGCTTACAGACGGCTCATTTTGTGATTCTTCCGTATATCGGTAATAATATTCTGATTTAATTATACTCTTATAGGGATTATGTCCCGAAAAGCGTTCTGTTATCTCTTCAAATCCCGATACATAATAAAATTCATGCAGTTTAGCCGCTGCCCTTTGCTTTTGCTGTTCATTTTCCGCATATCTGAAAGCAGCAAGATACAGTTTTTCAATACATTTGAATAATTCGCTGCATTTTTGTTTTTTGCCAAAGTACATAGTTGATTCAATTATTTTATCATCAATAATTTTACTCAGCCACATATAATCATAAAAATCATAATCTACTTTGCTCCTGAGATACTCTTTTATATTCCAAATCAAGTTTTTGTATTCTTTTATGGGATAATCTTTGGTAGATATTGTTATTTTACAATTATTGTAAGCTAAAAGCACATCAATGATATAAGGAACTGTTTTTTGATGTGATTTCAAAAAATTTTTTGCTTTTTCCAGATATCGGCGGCTCTGCTCCTTATCTGAATCAATACTCTTTTTTCCCAGTTTCAGCCATAATTCTGAAAGTTTGTCTGTTTCACCGCAGATACGCTGTTCAATTTTAGTACAAGTTTTATATGGTACATGAGAATTGTCAAGCATATATGATATCAGGGGTTCACAATTTTCTGCCTGCGGCGGGAAATGCAGCATAAGCCTGTCAAAAATCAGAGAATGTACGAAAAGCAGTTGAAATTCTGAATTTTCCTGAATCCAACCTCTGCGAATCAGATGATTCAGCGAAATTTCCGAGATATCGGGGAACCATGCAAACAGTCTTGGTTTATACAATGCCTTGTCTATTAAAAGAGAAACAATTTGTAAAGTGAGTATTTCTTCTTCTGTAAAACCGGACAAGCTGAACAGCACATCAATGTGAGTATCAACAGAATGGCTTGAAAACACATTGTCTTTAAAATTTTTGACAGAATCTTTCGGAAGTGTCGAAATATTTGCTTTATGTATTTTCTGATATGCTTCTTTCGGAGAAATATCCGTATCACGGAACAATTTTGCAAGCAGTTCAACCGTCATGGCATGGCGGTCTATTTCATCAAAAACAGTTACAAGGCATTTTTTTTCTTCTTCGGAGAAAGTGCGACTGCAATAATGATAAAACAGTTCTTCGGCTTCGGCAAGTCCTTTCAAAGTAACAGTATTTTTCTCTGAATCGGACAATTTCATTCTGGTTGTAATTATAATATGGCATGGAAGCGTAAGAAAGTCAAAATATAACTGTTCTGTTTCTTCCGTATCATAATTATCAATAATCAACAGCACTTTGGACTGACTGCAAATTTCACGGAACACAGAAAATTTCTTTTCGGCACTGTGATTATCTTCCGGCATATTTCCGATAGGAAATGAGAAATCGTCTTCAATCATTTCCTTAAACGAGCCGTTATATTCTGCAAACAGGACAGTATCATAATTATTTTTACTGACTGATGCGTAATTCAGGGAAAGCGAAGTTTTCCCGACACCGCCGGTTCCCTGTATAAATACATATTTTTCGGTTTCAAGTTTTTCTTTCAGTTCCTGAAGTTCAGTCTTTCTGCCCACGAAGTAACGATTCATTGTGTTACTGATATTTGATTCAAGAAAAGGCTTTTTTACGTCTGCAAGGATATGCAGTTCTTCAAGTGCGGAAATCAGTTCTTCATCAGTTTCATATCTGTCATCGACCCAAGATGAAAGGGTTTTATGGAAAAAATCAGTTAATTTCTCAAAAAATGCCTGTGGCATATTCGCAAAAAGAGCATCGGAAAGGTCAAAATCCCACTCAGCAAACATATCACAGTCAAGGGCATCAGGAAATCTGTGCATAACTGCCCTGAACAGCATACAACCCAGAGAATAGAAATCTGCCTTTTTTGTAATTTCCTGCATTGTATCGTTATATTTCAGTTCAGGGGCTGCATAATCCTGCGAATAAGAAAGAACAACTGTTTTGTTTTTTATGTCATTTTCAGATACAATGCTGTCAAAATCCAGAAGTAAAATTTTGCCTGTTGTATAAATTGCATCATACTGCGGCGGCAGATAGTAGATATTATCCGGTTTTACATCAAGGTGAACATAGCCGGCTGCATGATATTCCGCCAGTGTGTCGGAAATTTGCAGCATAACAGAGAGATATTTCTCCATATTGCCCAGTATATCAAATTCAAGCGGACTGCCATTATAATATTCAAGAATCTGGTAATATGTATTATTTGCCTCTGTCATTTCCCAAAGTCCCGCAGCAGTATTGACAGTCTGTTTTTCGGAAAGAAAGCATATCTGCACATCAAAAGCATCTTTGAATCTTTTTTTACTGACTTCGGAAATTCCTGTGATACTGTTATCTTCATTTCTTGCACAGGAATCGCCGAAAGGATAAAGTTCCTTGATTCTGACTTTGTGCCTGTTGCCGGCGGTATCAAGGTACACTGCATCATATACAATACAGCTTCCGCCCATGCCGCATATTTTCTTTATCTCGTAATTTTTCCCGTGAAGTACAATTTCACCGCAGTTTAAAGGAATTCTTTTTTTCATGTATCAACCGTCCTTTCATCTTGCAATATATTTTATATATGATATACTATTTTTTATTATTATAACTCATCTCTCTAATGATTTCTAAATATTGTTCGTTGACGAATTAAATTTAGAAATTTTATTTTTATTGCTTTATACTGAATACATAGAGAACAAGCCATCAGAAAACAAGAGAAGTTATTTATAGTCACAGCAGAAACACTCAAGCTTACACAAATATCAATACAGTATCAGAAAGGAGAAAAAAAGATGCTGAAACTCAAATGTGCGACTTGTCCATACCATCTGGGACTGATAAAAACAATTGTCAGTCCGTGTCCCTCTTGCATAATGGGCAAAAAATCCGTATCTTTCAAAAAAATTTGTCTGAGATGCGGCAGTACAGCCGTTTTTGGAAGATGTCCGAGATGTAAAACAAAAGTAACGAAATAAATTTAGAATCTTAAAAACAGTTGTGATACAATAAAATCACAATAAAAAACAGGAGGTAATTTTCTATGTTAGAAAATGCAAAATGTCATGCAATCATTCACACAGCAAGTCTCGCTGCAGCAGCAGTCGGCGGAGGTCTTGCAAATATTCCGTGTTCAGATGCCCCGATACTCACGGCCATTCAGACGGGAATGATTATTTCTCTGGGAAAAGTATTTGACGTAACTGTTTCCCAGTCACTTGCAAAAACGATGCTCGCTGATACTATTGGTTCATTCGCAGGAAAAACAGTTGCAAATGTCCTGACCTGCTGGATTCCGGGTTTAGGAAATGTTGTCAACGGAACAACTGCCGCCGGATTTACCGAGGCTATCGGCTGGATAGTCGCACACGAATTTGAAGAGGAGTATTAATTAACATGAGTTCGACAGATTATATACAGAAAGAGGTGATAAAAGACATAATCGTCTGTTAATCCAATCGGCTTTTTAAAGGAGGTGTATATTTATGATTAAAGCTATTGAAATCATTATCAAAATAACAATCAAGGCATTAATATAACATAAAACAATTTACAAATTTGTGGGCAGCCGCACACAGATTTTATGAAGGAGAGTATTAATTATGAAAAACAATCAGAAAAAAACATCATATCGCAAAAATGAAGCTGTCGGCAGTGTGACAGGCATCTTGATGGGTGCTGCTGCCGGAGCGGTAAAAGGTACACACATTGGAATTGCACTCGGTCCCGCAGGGGCAATTGCCGGAACAATTCCGGGAGCATTTATTGGCGGTATTACCGCAGGACTTGCAGGAAACAAAATCGGCTCGGAAATTGACAGAAAAAAGGAACGCAATTCATTCGGAAAAAGATAAACAACATAATAAAAACAAACATTCTGAGATTCACGGCATTTCCGCCGTGAATTTTTTTAAACAAATTATCTTGCATTTTCCGCCATAATATTGTATAATAAAATCATAAAAAGGCAGAAAGGGGCTTTTGTTATGGAGGAAATACATGATATTGACAAAAACGCACAGGGTTATACAACATATATGTTAAAAAAAATGCAGGAACAAGTAATATCAGAAGCTGAAGGCGAAACTATTGCAGAAATTATATCAGATATGGAAAATTTCCAGAATTTTAACAGCGGTTTAACAGAACTGCTGATAGAATACGGTTATAACGGTGATTACGAAGACGCTGTGAGTAAAGCAAATTATCTTTATTCAAAAATTCAGGAGGCAGGCATTCCGGCAGATGATTTCTTTACAAAAGAATCTGTAAGAAACTGGTTTCAGGAAAAAAATATTCCGTGGAAAGACTCCAACCGTATAAAAATGATGTCAATCTGCTTTGCCCTGCATTTATCTGTCGAACAAACAGAAGCTTTTTTCCGTAAAATTTTCCTCGGACAACCGTTTAATTTCCGTAACAGTACGGAATGTATTTTTTATTATTGTCTGCACAATCAGAAATCTTATTCAGATGCAAAAAGGCTGGAATCAGAACTGCAAAACGTGAGAAATACAATTAATCAGCAGGAAACATCTTCAGCTACACGCATAATCCGTGACAGTCTTTCAACATTCGGTGCAGATAACGAAGGCGAACTGCTGAAATATCTCCTGCAAAATGTACCCGTATCGAAAGTATACTATAAGACTGCAAGGCAATATATTGAAAAATTAACAAAAAGAGCCTTAAACTTTTCATTACTTGCAAAAGATAAGGATTATGAACAAAACCGAAAAGAAATACTAAAAACCCCGGACAAAGACCTGCAGAGTGAGAAAATTTACAAGGGAATCAATCATCTTATGCAGGAAATTTACGGATTCAGGACAGAATCAAGCCATAAAAAGGAAAAATATGTTTTTAAAGACGGACTCTCAAAAACACTGACACGAAATTTCCCCAAACAGCACGAACTTGGAAGGATTCTGAAAGGAGACAATTCTGTTTCTTCCGATATGGTGCGCCGAACTCTGATTGTTCTCAATTTCTATACGAGCTATTTCTACGCTGACCTGAAAAAGATGAACTTGAAACAATTCAATTTTAAGCGTTTTATCAGCGAAACCAACAGATTTATGAATGATTGCGGATTTCAGGAGCTTTATATTCGCCACCCTTTTGATTTCATATTTTATTACTGTGCATTATGTGCGGAAAATAACGAAAAAGAACCTGATTTCGGATACAGTTTAAATATTTTCAGGGATATCATGGGAGAACTGCATGAAATTCCCGACCCCGACAAAAATCAATAAGATTCTGCAAGCCTGCTTTTTATTTTATTTTTTTAATTGTATCATGGTGATTCTGTTTTGTCAAGTAATCCCGATATCATTCACTATATCCGCATCAAGGCGAAAAACAGACAGAATACCGGAAGAAAGCGAGTTTTTTAATGAGTTATCAAAATATACTATGGATTGAGGACGAAGATACAAATGAAGCAGTCGTTGCTGACCTTGAGGCGGAACTTTCAGGCATTGAAACTGAATTTCTGCCAAGTGAGTTATGCAAGGATTTTTTCAGACAGCCTGCCGATGTAAAACAAGTAAAATATCTTGATGCAATAAAAAATGAAATAAACAAAACTGAAAAATATGACCTGATTGTCTTTGATGTCAATATGGAAAAAGACAGTACGGTTACAGAAAACTATAATGAAATTCGTGAAATTCTGGAAAAATCAGGCATAAAAATCAACACTACAAATAAACATGAATTTTTTGAGAGGGCGGGAATATATTTGTATCTGTTATATGCAATAAACGGCTATCCCTCAGACCGAATGATTGTTTTGACAGGAAATTCTGATGAATACTGTAAACTTGAAGAAATTGCTCCTGTCAACGGTATTCTGCAAAAAGACGAAATCAGAAAATATTACAGCTGGATTGATAAATTTTATGAAAAAGAAAACACATATTATCGTGTCCGCCGCCTTGTCTTTCAGGCTTGTGAATACTGGAAAGAGTATCTGAAAGACAAAGAAGACAGTGATATTTCTTTTAACAGGCTGTATTTCGGCAAAGATGAAAGATACTCCATTCCGAAAAATGAATTTACAGAAAAACTTGACAGCCTTGAACTTATGATGTCTGTCAACCGACCGTTGAACCCCGAGAAAATATATTATCAGGTAATGAAAAATCTTTCGGAATTTCATGAGAACAAGGCAAAAATAGAAATAATGGAACAATATCCCGATTTGAAAAGATATCACAGCTGCATAAGGTATTTCAGGAACTGGAGTTCACACAACAGACTGAACAAAAAAATAAAAGCAGAACATTTTGCAATCCTGTTCTGCATCGCATTGCGTACATACTTCAACGGAACTCCTGAACAGCCTGTTTTTGATGAAAATATATATGAATATGAAAAAAATTATAAATTCCCCTCATGTGAAACAACAGACAAGCTCGGTCTTCAGAATATTCTGCAAAATAATTTTATAGAAATGATAAAAAAATTAAATTATTGCAGTCAGTCTTTTTCTTTTGATGAAATAATCAGGGAGTGCGGCAAAAATCCGGAAATAAAAATGGATATGAAATATTTATTACTCCCGTTGTGGAATGACAAAGAACTTTTCAGGTCAAAAGGAAATGTAAAACATGAAACCGATTGCAAGAAAGAAAATGCAGCGGAAATAGCAATAACAATAACAAAAGAGGCAAAATGTACTTTCAATGCTTATTGTTTTGACAAACTATGTAAAAAATCAGAGGAAAATAATGCTGACGGTTTCTTCATGAGACAATGTGCAAGATTATTAAAAACAACAAAACATTAAGCTTTCAGCCGTCGGGATTTTCTGCGGCTGATTTTTTATATTTTTGAGTAAACTTTAATGAAATTCAAACTGCCTGAAAACAATCTTTTGAAAAGCAGCAAGCACAGCAGTCATGGTACACAAAATCAAAGTTTTGTGTACTGACTGCACCACTTGTAAGGGAAAAATTTTCCCTGAAACCCTTCAATAATTTTTGCTTTCAGGATTGGAAATCTGGGGTTTGAGGGTTCTCCCTTACAAGCTGTTATCGGTACAAAAGTAATACCGATAACCTTGCTTGCCGGATTTGATTCAAAATTTTTCCCGACCGGATAAAAATAAAAAGTCCTGCAAAAATTTATAAGCAGGACTTGATTCTTTTTCTTGAATATGTTATAATAAGGCAATGGGTGAAATACACTCATTACTGCTTGATTGTTGTCGCCAAACTTCAATCAAACACCGAAAACAAAGTTACGCACATAACTTGTTCAGCTGTAAATCTATGTAATCACCCGAACCATCAGGATTATTATATCATAATCTCGGACAATTTGCAATAGGTAAACAAAAAAATTTTTATTATCTGATTTCGGAAAATTTTCTTTGTGAATTTTATTATTTCTGATACGACAATTTGTCAGGTCAGCTTATTTTCAGATTTAATCAGATAATTTAATATAATTACAGTATAACAAAAGCTGCGGTTTCTTGATTTTCGATTCCGCAGCTTTTATTTTTTATAAAAAATGAGAATAATCAACAGTTTTGTATTGAAAAAAAGTGTATTTTAAAGCTTTATTGAAGGAGGTCTTTATGAGAAATTTAACCGAAACACTTCTTGATGAGAAGAAAAACGGCATAAAAGGCGGCATTTACAATAAATTGCAGGTAGATTTCGCCTATAATTCAAACCATATCGAGGGAAGCAAGCTGACCCACGAACAGACAAGATATATATACGAGACTCAGACCGTAGGCATAGAGCCTGCCCGTGTTGACGACATATTCGAGGCAGTGAACCATTTCAGGTGCTTTGACATAGTTCTTGACACATTCGCAGAGCCGATAACCGAGGAATATATAAAAAAACTGCATTTTCGGCTTAAAACAGGCACTTTAAGCGCAGAATCCGCCCATGCAGTAGTTGGAGACTACAAAAAATATCAGAACTATGTCGGAGAGATGAAAACAGCTTCCCCGAATACAGTTCAGAAAAAAATCAGCGGACTTATAGCCGGTTATGAACAATTAAAAGAAATAACTTTATTTGAAGTCCTGAAATTTCATGCAGACTTCGAGAAAATACACCCGTTCTATGACGGCAACGGAAGAATAGGCAGGCTTCTAATGTTCAAAGAATGTTTAAGGCATGATATAGTGCCGTTTCTGATAGAGGACAGATACAAGGGCTATTATTACCACGGCTTGAAAGAATGGCAGACAGACGGCGAAAAGGGCTTTTTAATCGATACTTGCCTTCTGATGCAGGACAATATGAAATCTGTCCTTGATTATTTTGAAATTGACTACGACAGGACACCGATTGACAGAAAAACACTTCTTAATGGTAAAAAATAAAATAATTAACTCACTATCAAGGAATGATAACCTATGGAAAACAACGAATTAAAAAAATATCTGATTGATTATGTGAACGAAATAACAACAAAATCAAAGGGACACAACCAGTATATTTGCCCAATTTGCGGCAGCGGCAACGGCAGCAACCACACAGGAGCATTCACAGTCTACCCCGAAACGGACACTTATTATTGCTTTTCCTGTCAGGCAAGCGGAGATATTTTCAATCTCTATGCCGAAATCAATCATCTTGACATAAAGAAAGACTTTCAGCAGATAAAGACTGAACTTGAAGAAAAATACCGTGTATTTCCCTATATTCCGCAGAAAAAACAGAAAATCAAACGCAATATAATAAAAAAAGAAAAAGATTATACAAGATTCTTTCAGATTGCACAGCAGCATATCACCGAAACCGACTACCTGACAAAAAGGGGAATATCTGCCCGGACACAGCAGAAATTTCACTGCGGATATGTTGCCAATTTTAATTATAATGCCGATAAATACACTTCTGCAATAATAATTCCGACCTCTGAGGGGTCTTATATGTGGCGCAGTACAACGGAGAATTTAAAGCAAAAGCGAGGTTCTGCACATATTTTCAATGTCTCCGCCCTGAATCAACCCTATTGTTTCGTAGTTGAGGGCGAAATTGATGCCATGAGCGTTGAAGATTGCGGCTTTCCGTGTGTCGGCTTGGGTTCAACAAGCAATATCAGGAAAATATTTAACTATGAAGTATCGAATACTGTTCTCATAATAGCAATGGACGACGACAAGGCAGGAAATACGGCTAAAAACCGTCTTATAAGCCTTTGCATTGAGAATGAAGTGCCTTATATTACTGCCCCCGATGACGTATGGTGCGGGTTAAAAGATGCCAACGAACTGCTTGCCAGAGACAGACAAGCCCTCGTAAGTTCTCTTACAGTATTGTCAAAACGTGCGGAAAGGCTTGATTCCGATGAATGGAAAACAGATTTGCAGAAAGAAAAAGAAACTGACTGGACTTTGCAGTTAAAAAGAAATTATACTGATAATTCCGTAAAAAACAGCTTGCAGAACCTTGAAATAATTTTTCTGCACGACCCCATATACAAAGACAAGATAGAATTTGACGAACTTACACAGCTCAGAACATTCTGTCGTGAAAACTGGCGTGATGTAACGGAAAACAATATAAAGCTCTATCTTGAAAAAATGTATTCCATGATGACATCAATTGAGAGTATCAATCAGATATGCAGTATTATTGCCGACAGGCACTCTTTTCACCCGATAAAGGAATATATTGAGTGTCAGTCATGGGACGGCATACACCGCATAAAAAGCATATTTACGGACTTTCTCGGGGCAACTGACAATATATATACTCAATCGGTAGCGATAATTTCATTTGTCGGAGCAGTTGCGAGAATATATCAGGCAGGAGTTAAATTTGACACCTGTACTGTACTTGTCGGCAAGCAGGGAACGGGAAAATCTAAATTTTTAAGTAAAATAGCAGTAAATCCCGACTGGTTCACCGATGGGGTAACGACTTTTGACGGGAAAGACTTTTATGAAAGCATACAGGGCAAATGGATAATTGAACTCGGAGAGGGTACAGCTTTTCAAAAATCAATAAAAGAACGCAGCAAACAGGCAATTGCAAGCCAGCAGGACTTTTACCGCAAGCCATACGGAAGAAATCCCGAGATAAGGAAAAGACAGTGTGTATTCTTCGGAACAACAAATAATTATGACTTTCTGAAAGATGAAACAGGCGACAGAAGATACTATCCGATAGACGTAAATATTGCAAAAGCCACAAAAAATATAGATATTGACCTGAATAAAGAATATATATCCCAAATCTGGGCGGAGGCTTTTCAGCTTTACAAAAATGGACAGAGTATCTACATAAGCGACCCTGATGTGCTGAAAGTTGCCGAACAGGAACAAAGAAAGCACTTTGATGAAAGTCCTTTACAGTCGGATATATTCAATTTCCTTGAAATTCCGATAACAAAGGAATGGTATAATGCAAATTTGGACTCCCGAAAAGAGCATATACGACGTTATCAGAACGGCGAAGAAAATGCAGGAGCTTACAGACGTGACCGCATATCGGTTAAGGAAATAGCCTGTGAACTGTACGGATATGCCCTGAATCAGCCGATAGAAAGAAAATTCTCACTTGAAATAGTCCGTACTCTTACGGCTCTGGGCTGGAACAAGACAGGCAAAGCGGAAAGAATTACTCCATATGGGGTAGTGAAAATCTATAAAAAATAAAGAAAAAAATTGCTCTCCTGATTTTGGAGAGCATTTTTTGTAACTGTTTTGTAACCGAAAAATGCAAATCGCAATTTTCAGTCATGAATTTTTGTAACCAAAGATTCTTTGGTTACACCTTGGTTACACTTTTGGTTACACCTTTTTAAGGCTATATATAGCCTTTTCAAGATTTTTTGTAACCATGTAACCAAAAAATCGGCAAAAACTTTTGGGAGGCAGAAACGATTTTAAAGTCATGATTTTAAAATGGATTCTGAGGGTAAATATAGGGAAAATTGGTTACATTGGTTACAAATACCCGATATTTGCCTATATATAGCCTTAAAACCCTGTAACCAACGTTGGTTACAACCTTTTTTTCATTATTTTTTTGCCAAGTCTGTAATTCCATGTTTTCAGCAGTAAATAGCCGATAACCCTGTTTTTTTAGTTAAAACAGTAAACTTTCTTTCTGTGATAATTGTGTGAAATCGCTCTTCTTGGAAACGATTTTAAAATCGAAACCAAACTTTTTTTGACGCCATTTTTTTTATGGTCAAATATTGCGATTTAGGGTAAAAAACGACAAAAAACTTGAATATTGTACTGAAATTTCATTGTTAACAGTATGGTGTAACCAATTTTACGGTATGTTGTAACCAAAAAAGAGTAAAAATACTCACTTTATACTATGTGATAACGATTTTGTAATAAAATGTGGTAACAATTCGGTAACAAAACACGCAATAAAAAAACCGCCTGCAATTTCAGACGGTTTGATATTTTTATTTTATTCGTCACTGTTTTTCAAGTAGTTATCTAAAGCTTTCTTATAATCATCAATAAACTGCTGTCTCAGAATTTCAGGTTCTATAATCTCCGCTTCGCCTCCGAACTTGAAGAAATAATATCTTATCTGGGTCGGTGTGCAGAAAAATTCATAAATTCCGCTCTGAGGGTTACAGCTTTCATAATGCGGTCGCAGATAAATCATAGTGCTGTACATATTCTGTCCTGTTTCAGTGAGGCGGACAATAATTTTCTGAGGCTCGCTGCCAAGGAACTGCACACCGTTCGTCATAATTCTTTCTTCAATTATTTTTGATTTTTTATGCAAATCAGAGAAATTTCCGCTGACAGAATGGAGATTTTGTATAAAAGAGAGTCTGCAATTTATGATTTTTCCGCTTTTTGTAATTCCTATCAGATAATTGTAAGATGACCACTCATCAAGTCGGATATCATAAGGAAGCATTGAAATATAAACGGTTTCTTTTCCTTTGCGATAATCAAAACCCACCGGCTGGGAAGATTTGCAGCACAGGCACAGAAATTCAAATTCACTGCGGAAATAAATTTTTTCACGCTCATAGTATGGTAAACCGGCATATTCTTCAAAAACAGCCTTTAAACATTTGTTTCGGTTAAAATAACCTGAGAAGATAAATTTTTTACATAACCTGCTTTTTTTGTTCGTTTCAATGGAAGATATCTGTTTTTCTGCCTTTGTTTGCAATCTGAAATTGAACTGCACACCTTTGGTATACTGTTCTTCTCTGTTCATCAGATTTTCCATTTTTTCCTTGTCTTGCAGAAAATTCAGGAAGATTCGGTTTAAAAATCCG
>ODAJ012176623.1_pt1 | contig 21278 bp, 16 predicted proteins | sample 1539241 | NCBI WGS metagenome assembly ODAJ01 (sample SAMN02144231, study PRJEB22623) | gut metagenome | biome: sheep rumen | host: Ovis aries | place: New Zealand | reverse complement strand
TCCCCTGCCCTCTTTCAGCAGGTTCAGCGCAACTGCCATGGACGAATCCTTTTTTCTCCGGGTAGCGGTACTGGGATCATCCTCCATGGTGATGATTTCCCGAGCATTAACCACTTCAATTCCCGCAAGGTCAAGCACGGCGTTTGAAGTAAGCTGTTCCCGAATAGCCTCTTCCTGACCGACCAGAATCAGCTCAACGCCCAATTCATCCCTGGCGCGCAGAGCACCCTTCACAATCTCCTGCGGAGCATGATCGCCCCCCATTGCGTCAACAATGATTTTCAAAACAGAAGCTCCTCTCTCTCTCGAATTCGGTCTATAATCTCCAGAGAGCGCCGGGAAATCTCGGCGTTCTTATTTCTTTTGCCCTTGACCCGATAGCCAAGGGGACTGATAATGCCGAAATTGATGTTCATGGGCTGGAAATCGCCCACACTGCCGCCGGAAACATACAGCCCCAAAGCGCCGATGGCAGTTTCCTGGGGAAAGTCCACAGGCGAGACTCCCAGCAAGCGGGCCGCCGTCTCGATGCCGACCAACATGCCGGAGGCGGCAGATTCCACATAGCCCTCCACGCCGGTCATCTGCCCGGCAAAGGAGATGCGCGGCTCACTGCGCAGGCGATAGTATCGGTCCAGCAGACGGGGACTGTCCAGATAGGTATTGCGATGCATGACGCCATAGCGCACAAACTCCGCGCCTTTCAGCGCCGGAATCATGGAAAACACGCGTTTCTGCTCACCCCAGGTCAGATGGGTCTGAAAGCCGACCAGATTGTAGAGTGTGCCGTCCGCATTATCCCGACGCAGCTGAACCACCGCGTAGTTTTCCTTTCCGGTCCTCGGGTCCCGAAGGCCGACGGGTTTCAAGGGACCGTAGCGCAGAGTATCCACACCCCTGCGGGCCATGACCTCCACCGGCATGCAGCCCTCGAACACACCGCCATCGTCAAAGCCGTGAACTTCCGCTTCCTTGGCGGAAACAAGCTCCGACACAAAAGCCAGGTATTCCTCTTTGTTCATAGGACAGTTCACATAGTCCGCCGTGCCTTTATCATAGCGGGAGGCAAAGAAAGCGCTGTCCATATCCACGCTCTCCAGCGTAACGATGGGCGCCACAGCATCATAAAAGTGCAGGTCACTTTGGGGGCAAAGCGCCGCGATTTGATCTGCAATCGCATCGCTGGACAGGGGGCCGGTGGCGACGACCACTTCCCCCTCCGGAATACGGTCCGCCTCCGCCGCGACAATTTCAATTTGCGGACAGGCGCGGAGCTTGTCCGTGATATAGCGGGAAAAGCCCTGACGGTCCACCGCAAGCGCCCCTCCGGCGGCCACCCGGTTGGCGTCAGCGCTCTCCAATATGAGGGAGCCCAGGCGGCGCATTTCCTCTTTCAGTAAGCCGACAGCATTGCTCAGCTCGTCGCTGCGCAGAGAGTTGGAGCAGACCAGCTCCGCAAAATCGGGAGAATGATGTGCCGGCGTCATTTTCAGCGGTTTCATTTCTACCAGCCGGACGGGTATCCCTCGCCGCGCCAGCTGCCAGGCGCATTCGCTTCCCGCAAGCCCTGCGCCCAGTACCGTGACCTTATTCATGGCTTATTCCTTTGCTTTCGCGTTCTTCTTCGCCGCGGGCTTCCTTGCTGCGCTTTTCTTGGCAGGAGCCTTCTTTGCGCTGCCTTTCCCGGCATCCTTCTTTTCCGGCTCGGCGTTCTCTTCTGTCTTTTTCTTTCTGTAGCCCCGCTGATCCTCGGGAACGAAGTTCGGGCAGGTTTCATTCACGCAGAAGGGCTTCGGCGCACCGCGCCCGGCCTTTTTAAACATGGTCTTGCCGCAGGCGGGGCAGAAATCCTTTGTAGGGACATCCCAGGTGATAAAGCCGCAGTCGGTTCCCCGTTCGCATGCATAAAAAACGTAACCCTTCTTGGAGGTACGCTTTAAGATTTTGCTGCCGCACTTCGGGCATTTTCCGGGCATCTCAACGACAATGGGCTTGGTGAAGGTGCACTCGGGGAAACCGGGGCAGGCCAGGAACTGGCCGAACTTGCCTTTTTTGACCACCATCCGGCGGCCGCAGACCTCGCAGACCTCATCGCTGAGAATATCGGGCACCTTCAGCCGCACCCCGTCCAGATCCTGCTCGGCCTGCTTCATTTCCTGGGAAAAGCCTCCGTAGAACTCCTGCAGCACGTCGCGCCAGGCGGCTTTGCCGTTCTCGATTTCATCCAGCTCCGCTTCCATATGATTTGTAAACTTCAGGTCTACAATATCGGCAAAGTGGTTCTTCATCAGTTCCGTGACGACCTCGCCCAGCGGGGTGGGACGGAGATACTTGCCTTCCTTCAGCACATAATCGTGGCTGGTGATCGTGGTAATGGTGGGAGCGTACGTGGAGGGCCGCCCGATCCCCTTCTCTTCCATCGCACGGATCAGGGTAGCCTCCGTATAACGGGAGGGCGGCTGCGTGAACTGCTGGTCCGGCGTCATCTTTTCCAGGTGAAGGGCCTCCCCTTCTCGCAGGGAGGGCAGCGGATTGCAGATCTCATCGCTCTCCTCGTCCCGCGCTTCCTCATAAACGGCGGTATAACCCGGGAATTTTAGCTCGGAGTAATTGGCCCGGAAGGTATAGCCGGCGCTTGCCACATCAACAGATACGTTGTCATAAATGGCGTTGGCCATCTGGCAGGCGGTAAAACGCCCCCAAATCAAACGATACAGCCGATACTGCTCCTGGGTCAGATCCTTGCGGACCACCTCCGGCGTCAAGCGAATGTCGGTCGGTCGGATCGCCTCGTGGGCATCCTGGGCGCCGGCTTTGGTCTTGAAGCGGCGTGGCTGGGACGGAAGATAAGCATCTCCATAGCGCTCGGTAACGAAAGAACGGGCCGCCTGCACCGCTTCATCGGAAAGGCGCAGAGAATCCGTTCGCATATAGGTAATCAGACCAACAGATCCCTGCCCGGCAATCTCAACCCCCTCATATAGCTGCTGCGCAATGGTCATGGTGCGCCGCGGGGTCATGTTGAGCCGGCGGGAAGCCTCCTGCTGCAGCGTGGAGGTAATAAAGGGAGGCGCGGGACTGCGCTGTTTTTCCCCACGCTTCACACTGTCAACCACAAAAGGAGCGTCCTTTGTCGCTTCCAGGACCCGATCCACGTCTTCCCGGCACTTAAGTTCCTGCTTTTTCTCTCCCTCGCCATAGAAGCGAGCAGAGAAGCTGCCGCCGTCTTCCCGGGAGAGCAGCGCATCCAAAAGCCAGTACTCCTCCTTGACGAAGTTCGTGATCTCCTCTTCCCGATCTACCACCATGCGGGTCGCAACGGACTGGACTCGTCCGGCGGAGAGGCCGCGCTTGACCTTTCGCCAAAGCAGCGGGGACAGCGTGTAGCCCACGATCCTGTCCAGAATGCGGCGCGCCTGTTGGGCGTCCACCAGATCCAGATCGATACTGCGTGGATGCTGAATACTCTCGGTAACTACTTTTTTGGTGATCTCATTGAAGGTCACGCGGCGCGCCTTTTCATCGGGCAGCTCCAGCAGCTCCTTCAAATGCCAGGAGATTGCCTCTCCTTCCCGGTCAGGGTCCGTGGCGAGATAGACGGTTTTGGCGCTCTTCGCGTCTTTTTTCAGCTGCTGGATCAGCTCCGTCTTTTCCCGCACGGGGATATATTGGGGCTCAAAGCCGTTTTCCAGATCCACGCCCATTTTGCTCTTGGGCAGATCCCGAAGATGGCCCATAGACGCGGTAACTTTATAGTTTCCGCCCAGGTACTTTTCAATGGTTTTGGCCTTGGCGGGTGATTCCACAATAACCAGATCTTTTGCTTTTGCCATGATCGATCCTCACTTCTTGCCGATATTCAGGATAAAGATATTGCCGGGCCTGCGAGCGACATATTTTTTGATGGACAGCATCGTCAACGTGCGCAGGACCCGGGCGGTTGCAAGCCCGGTCCGGGCAATGATATCGTCCACGTGGCTGCCGTCCTTCTCAATGGCGTTCACAATTGCCAATTCTTCCTCGCTCAGCTTGGACAGCTGTTCACGCAAGTCAATATATGCTTCCCGGTTTTGCTTGTCAATGTCTTTCTTTGCCGGTGACGGTTCCGGTTCCCGTCTGGGGAACACGCCGCTCAGGGGAGCAGAATCGGTTCCGGGGTCCCGGAGCTTTCCGGGAAAGAGACCCTCGAACTCCTCCAGCACGTCCCACCCACAGGTCACCAGCTTCGCTCCGTTCTTGATCATCGCGAGGGTGCCCTCGCTGTTTTCCGCGTCTGCGTTGCCGGGTACGGCAAAGAGCTCCTTGCCCTGTTCCACAGCCTCATCCGCAAAAAGACGCGTTCCGCTGCGCCTGGGAGCCTCCACCACCACAACGCCGGACGAAAGACCAGACGCAATTCGATTGCGGTCCCGGAAGAAAGAGCGCAGCGAGCGGGTCCCGGGCGGATACTCGCTGACAAGAGCGCCGCGAACCGCAAGCTCTCGGGCAAGTCCCCCTCGTTCTTCCTCGTGGGCTGTGCCCAGCACGCCGATACAGCGCCCGTCAGCCAGAAGAGCGCCGCGGGCCGCCTGCCCATCTACGCCGCTGGTGAGCAGTGAGATTACCACACCTCCGCCGCGGCAGATCTGATAGGCAAGGTCTCTGCCCATCTTCTCGCCATAGAAGCTGGCTTTGCGGGTCCCGATTACGGAGATGACCGCCTCGTTGTCCACGTCCGGCAGCTTCCCTTTCACATACAATACCACGGGAGGGGCATAAATATTCCGCAGCCGGCTGGGATACCGGGCGTCCCGATAGGTCAGCACCTGAATGTGCTGCTCCTCACATTCGCCCAGGATACGATTGACCATGCTTTTATCCCGCTTTTCCAGCCGATCCGCCTCCTGCGCTGTGACGCCTGGCAGCATAGAATAGACGCCCGGCGGGGCAAAAAACGCCGCCTGCGCGTCACCGTAATGCTCGATCAGCACTGCTTTCGCCTTGGGGCTGACTGCAGCCGCCGAAAGCCAGATCCAGTATTCCAACGCCGCCACAATCTCACCCCTTCTCTCCTCAGCGGCAGGCCTCCCACATCAACACCGCCGCCGCCACCGCCGCGTTCAGCGACTCGCTGTCCGGCTGCATGGGAATAATCACCGTTCCGTCACACTGCCGAAGGAGTTCTTGGCTCAGTCCTCGCCCCTCGCTGCCGACCGCGAAAGCGGCCTTTTTCAAAGATACGCCGCGCACATCGGCCGCTCTTTCGTCCAGCGCCGCACCATAAAGCGGGAGTCCCTGATCCTGAAGGAAGGCCTTCAGACAGCTCTCGTCAAGCTCCAGTACCAGCTGGCGAAAGACGGCGCCCATGGTGGCGCGCACAGTCTTGGGATGATACAGATCGGCGCAGCAGCCTGTCAGAATGACAGCGTCCATCCCAAAGGCATTGGCCGTGCGGATCACGGTTCCAACGTTCCCGGGGTCCTGCACATTTTCCAGCACAATGACTTTCTCAAGCTTTCCCGGCTTGTGGCAGCCGCGGATGGAGACGGTAAAGAGCGGGCCGGGGCTGTTGACCATAGGAGACGCGAAATCAAAGAGCTCGGGGGCAGCGATTTGCTGCCGCACATCGCCGGGAAGCTCTATCGCCTCAGCCTGTTCCTTCCACATTACGCTGGTCACTCTGGCGCCGTAGGCCAGAGCCTCCCGAAGGGTCTTCATCCCGTCACAGAGGAACTCTCCCTGCTCCCTGCGGTATGCCCCGTCCGAGGCAAGCGCACGGACATGGCGAATATATGCGTTTTTTCGAGAGCTGATCTCTTCCAAAGCCGCCCGCCCTCCTGTTTGTATATTATAGTATGTTATCATACAATGCCCGGCCGGATTTTGCAAGCCCTAAAGCACGGAACGGACTCTCTCCCTCAGGAAAGAGTCCGTAGACGTATATCAGATGGATCGATTGATCTCTGCAAAGTTTACGCTGTCTGCGATTTTTTCCAGTTCTGCCGGACTGAGTCCGTCCGGATTCTCCACCTGGATCACCAGAAAAGAGTCCGGGAGAAAGACGTAAAGAAACGCCGCATCCCGGTGCCCCCAAGCGTTTTCATGCTCGCTCTCCAGAATGGTGACCTCCGTTCCGTCTTCTGTGATATAGGCACGGGTCGTATATGCATCCACGTCCTCAATGTCTCGGAAGAGCTCCAGGCCGCTGGAGAGCGTTCCGTACATGGAATTATAGAGATAGCATTCCGCCAGTTGGCCGTTTTCGCTGACCCATGTATAATTGACGCCAAAGGTCCCCTCTTCATACCAATACAGGTGATCCACGTAGGGCGGAGGCGTGAGAAAAAGCTTCCCTCTGCAGCAGTGCCGGGACAGCTCGGCAAGCTGCTCTTCCGCCGAAAGGCCCGTGCTGTCCTGCTGCAGCTTTGCAGCATCCTCTTCGCTCATCCAATCCGGAACGCCATGCACGGCATAGTAGTCAGCAAGTGTGCCGAAGCGCGTTTCTGCCGTATGGCGAAGGACAAGGCCGTACTGGGAAGCGATCTCTTCCAGCTTTATTCCCTGCTCCTCCGTCTGCACCAAATAGTGATAATCGTAAGAGTCCATATATTTGCCGCTGACCGACAGGAACTCCTGGTATTGCGCGTATTCCTCCTGAGATACCCTGCGCTCCTCTACAACGACCCAGTTGTCCGGATTCTCGTAATAGGCGGACAGTTCCCGGTTCAGTTCTTCGATGCGTTCGGGATGTTCCTTCGATTCCGCCTCGATCGCGTTGACCCAGTTTTTCAGCTCCTCATCTGTCTTGTTCGGACGGGTGAACACCAGCTTCCAGTCTCCATCCTCATTTTGAATAAGATCAGAGGCACGCGCTTCCTCCGGGAGCTTGAAAACATCCGGCTCCTGTATTTTGTTCTCCTCATACCAGGATTTCCACTCTTCCCAGGCAGCCTTGTTGTTTTCCACCTTCCGGCGAATGGCCGGGTCCAGGTTCTCCGGCAATTCCTGGGGTTGGGTGATGGAGAAAACCGCACCGTCCACGGGATTGTCCACTTGACGGCCTTTCCCATCCTCGTCGATCACCAGCTTTTGCGGCGTGAATTCCGGTTCCGGGATCGTCAAGGCCTGGGTTCCGAAGAGTCCGGCGGCGTAAGCGGTAGCCCCCATGGCCCCGACCAGGACCGCCGCAAGCAGAACCATACGAATCTGCCTTTTCCCTGTATGTCTCCTCCGAATCACGCTTCGGCCCGCCGCGTCCGCTCCTGCCTCTCGCATGAGGCTGTTCCAGATTCTCTCGTTTGCAGCGGCGTCGGGACCGATGCTCTCATAGGCGCTCTTCCATTCGTTCTCATGCATCAAAGCTCTCCCCCAATCTTTCCTTCAGCAGAGCTCTTGCCCTTCTGAGTCTGGTCTTGACATTTTCCGGCGACTGCCGCAGGAGCTGCGCCATCTCTTTTACCCGGTAACCCTCGTAGTAATAGAGATACACCGCTGTTTTATACTTGTCCGGAAGCTCCATGATCGTCCCCAGCAATTCGTTTTCCACCCGCGGCGGGGAAGAAAGCGCGGCACATTCCTCCAGGGGAAGCTCCGTCCGCTGTTTTCTCCGGAGCAAATCCTTGCATACGTTTTCTACGGTGAGGATCAACCACGCTTTGCAGTGTTCCAGACTTTGAAACGGCTTTTCCTGCCGCAGGAGACGCAGGAATGTCTCCTGCGCCGCGTCTTCGCTGTCTTGCGGATTTTTCATGTAGGTGTATGCGATCCGGTATACCAGAGGCAAAAGCTGCTGATAGACGTCCTGAAAGCTGCTGACGGGCTGCAGCCTGCTTTCCATGTTTCCATCTCCTTCCTGACAGCGTCTGTCTTTCGCTGTCACCCTATATACGTTTGGGAAAGCAGTTTGGGGTCAGCAGAATAATAAATCGTCAAAAATGCATGGATTATGTTTGAAAACTGCGGGGCGGTTTGAAACCGCCCCGCAACCGTCTGCTCAAGTTGTCTTTCCGCCTTCCATATCCAGAATCTGGCGGAACTGGGTTTCGTAGAGTTCGCGATAAGTACCGCCTTTGGCCAGCAGCTCCTCGTGGGTGCCGGATTCGACGATCACGCCGTCCTTGACCACCAAAATGCGGTCCGCTTTCAGGATCGTAGAGAGACGGTGGGCGATCACGATGCTGGTCCGCCCGTCCATCAAAGCCTCCAGCGCCTCCTGGATGGCGTTTTCCGTGATGGAATCCAGCGCCGAAGTGGCCTCATCCAGAATCAGGATCTTGGGGTCCTTGAGGATGACGCGGGCGATGGAGAGGCGCTGCTTCTCCCCGCCGGAGAGCTTCAATCCCCGGTTGCCTACCATGGTTTCCATGCCGAGCGGCTGTTCGGCAATAAAGTCCTGCAGCTTTGCGATATAGCAGGCGGCCGCCAGTTCCTCGGGTGTGGCGTTTTCCTTGGCATAGAGCAGGTTTTCCCGGATGGTGCCGTTAAAGAGATAACTGTCCTGGGTCACCACACCGATCTGCTGCCGCAGATACTTTAGATTGAAATCCCGCACGTCCACATCGCCGATCCGGACACTGCCGCCCAGCACATCATAAAGCCGCGGGAGCAGATTCACCACCGTGGATTTTCCCGAGCCGGAGGGGCCGACGATCGCATACATTTTTCCGGCGGGCACCGTAAAATCCACGTCTGTGAGAAGCGGCTTTTCCGGATCGTAGGAGAATGACACGTGGTCATAAACAATGTCCGCGTCCGCAACATCCGGCTTCTGTCCGTTCTCGGGAGACCGGATCGGATTCTCCATATCAAAATATTCAAAGATTCGGGTAAAAAGCGCAAGAGATCGGGTGAAATCCACATGGATATTGAGCAGACTCTCAATCGGCCGATAGAGGCGGTTGACCAGGGCCACAGTCGCCGTGATGGTACCGACGGTCAGCGTTGCGTCAGCTTTTGCAATGATGAACCAGCCGCCGGCAAAGTAAATCAGCAGCGGAGCCAACTGGGTAAACATGCCCATAACCACCCGAAACCACTTGCCGCTGCGCTGCTCCTTGAGCTGCAGACGAGTCACTTCTTCGTTGACGTCCACGAAGCGCTGATACTCCCGTTCCTCCCGGGTGAAGAGCTTAACCAGAAGCGATCCGGAAACGGAGAGGGTCTCGTTGACCAGCTGGTTCATCTCATCGTTCTTTGCCTGGCTGTCGGACAGGATTTTCCAGCGGGTCTTGCCCACGCTCTTGGTGGGGATCACCAGAAGCGGAATGACCACGATTCCCACCAGCGCCAGCTGCCAGCTCATGGTAAAGAGCGCAACCAGCGTTGTGACGACCGTGGCGATGTTGGATACGATGCTGGAGAGCGTGCCGGAGATCACGGTGCTGACACCGGAAATGTCCGTATTCATGCGGGTGATGATATCCCCCTGCTTTTCCGAGGTAAAGAAGGCATGTGGCATGTGCTGCAGATGATCGAACATCTGATTCTTCATATCGAAGATGATCCGCTGGGAGATCCAGGCGTTGATGTAGCTCTCCAGCACACTCACGACCTGGGAACCGGCCAGGGTCACGAAGGCGAGAATCAGCAGCCGGACGAGCAGCGCCATGTTTTTCCCCACCAGCGCCTCATCAACGATCCGACCAGTGATGATGCTGGGCAGCAGGCCCAGAACGGCAGAAAACAGAATCGCCGCGAACACCAGCACAAACTGCAGCCAATAGGGCTTTAAGTAGGACAGAATCCGCTTCAACAGCGCGCCGCTGACCTTGGGCATGTTTTTCTTTTCATCCTCTGTCAAGAATCCGCGCGGTCCCAGAGATCTTCCCGGTCCTGCCATAGCATCGCTTCCTTTCTCTTTTTCATTGTATTGCAGGCAAAACCATCCGTCAAGGGATACGAAGTTCAACTCTTTCGCTTTCGACCTCCCGGAACCTCGCGCTGTGCTTTTGGTTTTTGCAATTAAGAGTGGACTTTCCCCGGCCTCTTATGGTAGAATACACAAAAGAAAAAAGAGAGGAGTTTCGCTATGTTTTCTGTGATCCCCGGGGCAGCAGACTGGATCAACGCTGTCTTCGCCACCTTTGACCAGAGCATCACGCTCTGGATTCATAAGCTCTACGAGGCTTTCGGCAATCCGATGACTGCCTTTATGGAGTTTGTTTCCCTGTTTGGCAAGCACGGTATGTTTTTGATCGCTCTGTCCCTGATTCTGGCTTTCTTCAAGAAAACCCGCCGCTTCGGTACCGCCATGTGCATCGGCATTGCCCTTGGCGCCCTGTTTGTGAATATCTATCTGAAGGTCGTGATCGCGAGACCGCGCCCCTATACGCTTGATTTTTACAGACAGCTGTGGATGCTGGTCGGTCAAAATATGGAGAGCGATTTCTGCTTCCCCTCCGGCCACACCAACGCCGCTTTCGCCACTATGGTGCCGCTTTTCATCTTGTGCAGAAAACGCTGGAGCTGGCTTGCCCTTGTGTTTGCCGTGCTGATGGGAATCTCCAGGATTTATCTTGTCGTCCATTACCCCAGCGATGTGCTTGCCGGCATGATCACCGGCACCATCGCGGGACTTCTGGGCACGCTGCTCTCTTTGTACGCCCCCCGCTTCTGGTACCGCTGGGATTTGCTTAAGAAGAAAGGCAGGGATGAGGAATGTTTGGATTCGGCAAGCTGAAATTCCGGGGTGTTGATAAAAAAATCATCAGCGGCGAAGAGCACGCGAAGGATTATGAGAGCGCGGAAGTCATCGGCCGGGTTCGGCTCGGAAAGCTCTGCCTCTATTATCGGGATCTTGGCCGCAAATACTATGTACCCTACCCGTATATTGACCGGAGTTTCACCCGCATCAGCGAGTGCCAGCCGGACGACAGCCCCGCCTATTACTACTACCGCCTGATCCTTGTCCATGACGGAAAAGAATTTGCCAACCTGATTTTCAACAAAGAGGATGAGGTGGACCGCATTCACGCTCGCCTGAAGGAAATCAACCCGGAAATCCAATACGGATATGTTCCACCCGCCGATGGGAAGGAACGGGCGAAATTCCGCTGAACGCAGAAACCGCATCGAAGATCTGTTCGATCTTCGATGCGGTTTTTCATTGTTCCTCCGGCAGCGGCTCAGGGCTTTTTCCTTTTCGCACCGTTCGGATATTGCGGATTCCGTACAGGACGCCTGAAAGCAGCAGCATAGAGATACACAGCAAAACCAGGCACCAGGACAGCTTTTCCGGTAAATCCATCCAAAGCAAATGCAGGATCATCACGCCATACAGCAGAATGGTCGTCACTTTTCCATGCCAGTCAGCGCCCAAAACCAGCTCCGTCCTGTTGATTACGGCGACCTGGGTGCAGCCGACGAAGATTTCCTTCAAGCACAGCACAATGATCAGAGAGAGCATGCGGGGAAAGCGCACAACGAGGCAGCAAAGCATGGCGATCTGGGTAAGCTTATCGGCCACCGGGTCCAGTGCTTTTCCGAAATCCGTGATCATGTGGAAGCGACGGGCAACGAAACCGTCCAGCGCATCCGTCAGCCCGGAAAGGGCGAGGATCGCAGCAGTTGCGGGGACATTGTCCTTACCAAGATAAAGCCATATGAACAGCGGAATCAGCAGCACCCGAAAGCTTGAAAGCAGATTGGGAATCGTCAGGATCTTTCCTTGAAACAATACCTTCATTGCGATATACCCTCAGTCAGCGACGCAGGAGCATAAATCCCTGCTTGACGCAAAGCTCAGCCTCGGTGCGAAGGCCGGAGCTCTCCCCGTCCAGCGACCACTCCACGCTTTCTTCTGTGCGAATCAGAAATCGGTCGGAAACAAGGATCTCTATCATCTCGCACTGGGGATCGCCGGAAAGAAGGCTGCGCACAATGAGATCCCACTGCGTCACATTTTTCGGCGTTTTGATCAGCACCGCCGCAAGCTTGCCGTCGTCCGGCGCAATCAAATCTTCCGGCAGGGCAAATATCTCTCCGATCAATCGGTTGGTGCTGAACGCGCCAAAAACATATTCCCCTTCCACGCAGGTATCGTTAAAGCGCAAGCTCATGGAGATCGACTTGAGATTGGAAAACTCCCGGATCCCGTCCAGCAGGTATGCGCCGAGACCCAGCACATTTTTCTGTGCCTGATCGGTGGAATAAGCCATGCGGGTAAAGGCGCCGAACAGCGCGTGGTGCAGGAAGAAGCGTTCCGAAAAGCAGCCGATATCATAGGACCTGCTGTTTTCCGAGGCGGCAGCGCGGGAAGCCTTCGCGATATCCACCGGGATCTCGTGGGTCAGCGCAAAATCGTTGGTGCTGCCGCAAGGGATATACCCCACCGGCACCTGGATGTTTTGCTTTGCCAGGCCGCTGATGCACTCATTCAAGGTGCCGTCACCCCCGGCGCAAACCAAAAGGTCATACTTTGAGCCGATTTGTTCCGCAAGCTCCGTTGCTTCTCCCCGGCTGGAGGTAACATAGCTTGTCACCATGTATCCGCCCGCCATCAGGTTTTGGATCACGCGGGTCAGATTTCGGCGGATCTGCATCCTGCCGGCAACGGGATTGACGATCAGAAGCGCTGTCTTATCAAGTGCCTGTAAAGCTGTAGTCATGGAACTCCTCATTTTTTCATTGTATCCGCAAAATGATATTGTTTCGGTCGAAATATGGCTCCGGCGTTTGAGCTGGGCGACCCACTGGATGATGAAATCTTCCGATCCGTTTTTTGGTTCCTATAGGATTCAGTATAGTCAGATCTTAGCACGGCTATACCCGAAACGGCAAATAGAGATCATGAAAGGCTGTTAACCCCGGGGCTTTCCTGCCGCGTGGAGAAAAAACCCGGAAGCGCCTGGCTTTGCAAGCACTTCCGGGTTTTCATGCTGGAGCTGGTAATGTGACTCGAACACACGACCTGCTGATTACGAATCAGCTGCTCTACCGACTGAGCTATACCAGCATCTGGCGATTCAGCGAATGTGAGTATAGCACAGAGCGCAGGATTAGTCAACAAAAAGTTCCATCCAGCCATGGTTCTGGTTCCCACATCGAACGGAGCCTTGAAAAGCTTTGCAGATAAGGAAGGAAGCTTAGGCCGCAAATATATTACAAAACGTATAATATGTGAAAAAGAAGACAACAGGAAGGAAAATCTTTCCGGTTTTCAGCTCAGCCAAATCGGAAAAGGTTTCTGTTTTTAGCCGGATCGATCATTTCCTAACCCCAGGAAGAACATAACGAGAGTAACATAATCGAGAGGAATAAATAATCATCAAAGAGTTATCAACATTTTCAACAGGCTTTTCAACACGCCGTTTTTGTTGAAGCTGCGGGCTTTTCATCGAAAACAGGAAAAAAATGTCGAACCCGCAAACGGGGGTAGGTTACAAAAAATGAACAAAAAATGGTTTCCATAATCTCGGTCAATAGTACTGGCATAGCTGCAGCGTCCCGGTTTCGTCGTAGGAGAAGACACCGTCCCGGGCGAAGATCAAATGATCCTCCAGGCGGATTCCCACCGTGCGCAGCGTCTGGTAAATCTGCCTGGTGAGCATGTCGTCCTCGTGAGAACTGCGAGCAGGACCGTCCGGATGATTATGGGCCAGGATCACACCGGAGGCGCGCTGCTTTAGCGCGATCTCCAGCACCCGGCGAATATCGACCGAAACAGAATTGACAACTCCTCTGGCCAACTCCTGACAGGCAATGACTCGTTTCTGACTGTCCAGACACAGCATCATGGCCAACTCATCCTCCTGATACAGGAAATACGGGCTGAGCAGGTCCTTGGCGTCCGAGGTCGACAACACATAACGAAGATCAGAGGCCTTTTCCACTGCGCTCTTGCGCATGATCAGCGGGATCAGGCGCAGCAGAACGGCAGCGTTGGCGCCGATTCCTTCCACTTCGCAAAGCTCCTGCTCTGAGGCGTTGAACACAGCCTGGAGCGAACCGAATCGGTCAAGAAGTGCGTGGGCGACGGGGTTGGTATCCTTTCGCGGCAGCGCATACTGCAGCAGCAGTTCCAGCGAACGGATACTGTCAAAGCCTGAAAGCCCGTCCTTCCGGAAGCTGTCGCGCAATCGCTGTCGATGGCCATCGTGAATCCCCACCGGAACCATCCCCCCTTACAGGTCCATAGTAGCGTAAGCGTTCAAATCGCTGCCGGCACGGACGCCGGCCAGATACTCATAGTAGCCCTGGGCGCCGATCATCGCTCCGTTGTCCCCGCAGAGCTTCAGCGGCGGAATGTAGAGCGAAAATCCGTTTTCCTGCGCCGCACGCTGAAAGTCGGCACGGATACGGGAATTGGCCGCAACACCGCCTGCCACAACCACCTTGCCATAGCCCAGGTCTTTTGCGGCGGCTACGGTACGGGGCACCAGACTGTCGCTGACAGCTTTGGTGAAAGAGGCGGCAAGGGCGGAGCGATCGATCTCCTCCCCTTTTTGCTCTGCGTTATGCACAAGATTGATCACAGCAGTCTTCAAGCCGGAGAAGCTCATGTCGTACGGATGACCAACCACATGGGCGGTGGGGAAAACGTACTTGCTGTCGTCCCCGCCGCGGGAGAGCTCATCAATGGGTTTCCCCCCGGGGTAGGGCAGGCCGAGCACCCGGGCGGTTTTGTCGAAGCACTCCCCTGCTGCATCGTCCCGGGTCGCCCCCAGGATTTTCATGTCTGTGTAGTCCCGGACGTCCACCAGAATGGTATTGCCGCCTGAGATTGCAAGGCAAAGAAAGGGCGGCTCCAGCTCCGGGTAGGCCAGGTAGTTGGCTGCAATGTGCCCGCGGATGTGGTGCACGGGGATCAGCGGCACCCCCAGCGCCAAGGCCGCAGATTTGGCAAAGTTCACCCCCACCAGCACCGCGCCGATGAGACCCGGCGCATAGGAAACAGCAACGGCATCGATCTCCCCGCGGGTGATGCCGGCGGCTTCGATGGCGCGCTGGGCCAGAAGCGAAATCGACTCCACATGGCAGCGGGAGGCGATTTCCGGCACCACGCCGCCGTAAACAGCGTGCAGCTGCGCCTGGGAAAAGATCTGATCGGTCAGAATCCGTCGACCGTCCTCTACGACGGCTACCGCCGTTTCGTCACAGGTCGACTCAAAGGCAAGAATTTTCATTGCCTCACCTCATTTCAAATACTTTGTCATTAAAATTGCGTTTTCAGTCGGGGCCTCATAGTAGTTCTTCCGCAGCCCCACAGGGACGAATCCGTGTTTGCGATAGAGCGCGATGGCGGGTTTGTTGTGCTCCCGTACCTCCAGAGTCACAAAGCTGAGCTCCCGCATTTCCGCTCGATCCAGAAGCGTCCGGATCAGGGCGTCGGCAATGCCGCGGCGGCGCTGCTCCGGCGCAACTGCGACATTGGAGATATAGCCCTCGTCCAGCACTGTCATCATCCCCACGTAACCCAGGAGCTCTCCGCTCTCATCCTCGGCAGCCAGAAACTCATGACTGTCGTCCGGCATCTGACCGAGCAGCATTTCCCGTGTCCAGGGCATGGAAAAGCAGCTCCTTTCCAGTTGCTCCAGACCCTCCAGGTGTCGGGGAGCGGCATTTACGATCCGAATCTCCATCAATGCGCCTCCGCCCAGCTTTGCCCGCTGTGAACCTCTACCGTAAGCGGCACGGAGAGATGCACCGCGTTTTCCATCTCCTCCCGAAGAATACGGCTGACAGCCTCCGTCTCCTGTTCCGGACACTCCACGATCAGCTCATCGTGCACCTGCAGCAAAAGCCGGGCCTCCAGCCCCTCCCGGCGCAGCCGCTCATCCACATGGACCATGGCAAGCTTGATGATATCGGCCGCCGTGCCCTGAATCGGCATGTTCAGCGCCACTCGCTCGCCGAAAGAGCGGAGGTTGAAGTTGCTGCTCTTCAGTTCCGGCAGTTCCCGCCGCCGCCCGTAAAGGGTGGAGACATAGCCGTTTTCCTTCGCCTCGGCAACTACTCGCTTCATATAATCCCGGACGCCGTGATATTTTTCCAGATACGCGTCCATATAGGCCTTGGCCTCGTTGGGAAACACCCCGATATCCTGGCTGAGTGAGAAGGCAGAGATTCCGTACACGATGCCGAAATTGACCGCCTTGGCCCGGCTGCGCAGCGTTGCCGTGACTTCCTCAAGCGGAACGTTAAAGACCTTGGACGCGGTAACCGCGTGGAAATCCTCCCCGCTGAGGAAGGCATCCCGCATGGCCTCGTCACCGGAAATGTGCGCCAGCAGACGCAGCTCGATCTGGCTGTAGTCCGCATCCACCAGCACCTTGCCCGGGGCGGCAACAAACATCCGGCGGATCTGCGCTCCCGTCTTTTTCCGAATGGGAATATTTTGAAGATTTGGCTCCCGGGAAGACAGGCGTCCCGTATCGGTAACCGTCATCTGGAAGCTGGTGTGGATACGACCATCCTGGCCGATGACCTTCAAAAGGCCGTCGGCATAGGTGGATTTCAGCTTGGTGAGCTCCCGATATTCCAGCACCTCATCCACGATGGGGTGCTTGCCGCGAAGCTTATCCAGCACATCGGCATTGGTGCTCCAGCCGGTTTTGGTTTTTTTCCCAGCCGGGAGCATCAGCTCGTCAAACAGAACCGTTCCCAGCTGCTTGGGAGAATTGATATTGAAATCGTGACCGGCGCGCTGCCAGACGCTTTCCTGCAGCGCGGCGATCCCGGCGTTCAGGCTCTCCCCGAAATCATAGAGCGCTTTGCGGTCGACCAGAAAGCCGCTCTGCTCCATGCGCGCCAGAACCGCGCAGAGGGGCAGCTCCGCGCTGCGATAAAGCTGTGTCATACCACGTTCCCGCAGCCTCTCCTCCAGGATCGGATACAGGTTCCAAAGTGCCTCTGCCCCAACCTGCTCTGTTCCCAGGTAACGCATCGCCAGCTTTTCCGGGGCGTAGTCGCCGGCGGTTGCTTCCAGCAAGTATGCGGCCAGTGCGGTATCAAAGGAGAAGCCTTCCAGAGACAGCCCTTCATCCAGCAAAAGGCGCATCAGGTCCTTGCAGTCATGGCCGATTTTTTCAACTTCCGGGGAAAATAGGGTTCGCAGAAGGAGCTGATAAGACTCGCCGCAGGCGGCCCAGGCTGCCGAATAGACCGTCTCTCCATCGCAGAGTTCCAGACGGTCAAGTCCGTCCGCAGACAGAATCGCAACGCGCTTCCCGGGAAGTGTCGCTGTCAAGGTCCCGGCGCTCTGCTCATCCAGCTCCAGGTGGGGCATGGCCGCTGCATCCGCTGTCAGAACAACTTCCCGCGTCGGTTCAAGCCCCCACTTTTCAATGAATTTCAAGAAGCCCAGCCGTTTCATCAGCTCATACAGGCCGGGTCCGTAATGGTGATCCCAGCGGTTATCTTCCGGTGAAAAGGCAAGCGGCACTTCCCGCAGAATGGTGGCCAGCCAATAGGAAAGCCGTGCGCTCTCCTCGCCCTCCCGCAGCTTTTTTCGCACGCCCTCCTTTACGTCCAGAGAATCCAGATCAGCATATATCTTCTCCAAACTGCCGTACCGGTGCAGAAGGTCCAGGGCAGTCTTCTCGCCGATGCCCGGAACACCGGGGATATTGTCTGAGCTATCCCCCATCAGCGCTTTCAGATCCACCATCTTCGCCGGCTCAAAGCCGTATTCCGCCTGAAACACCGCGGGCGTATAGTTGATGGTCTCCGTCTGCCCCATCCGGGTTTTCACATTGCAGACCGTTGTACTGTCGCTGATGAGCTGGAGACTGTCCTTGTCGCCGGTGACGACGACGCAGTCCCAACCCTCCCGTTCGCAGATCGCGGCTGCAGTCCCCAGGATATCGTCCGCCTCATAGCCCTCCAGCTCGTAGCGCCGGATGCCCATGGCGTCCAGCAGTTCCTTCAGGATCGGCATCTGGACGGCTAAGTCCTCCGGCATAGCGGCTCGCTTGGCCTTGTACCCGTCGTAGGCCTTGTGCCGGAAGGTCGGCGCTTTCAAATCAAAGCTGACACAGACCGCCTCCGGCTTCTGCTCGTCCAGCAGGCGCTGCAGGATCGCAAGGAAACCATACAGGGCGTTGGTGGGCGTCCCGTCCGGGGCGTTCAGCGGGCGAACACCGAAGAAGGCCCGGTTCACGATACTGTTGCCGTCTATGATCATGAGTTTCATCGCAAAACCTCACTTTTCTCCGCGCAGGCGAATGATTTCGTCCCGCAGCTGAGCGGCGATCTCGTATTCCAGCATCTGCGCAGCCTTGCGCATCTTGCTCTCCAATTGCTCGATCAAATCCTTGCGTTCCCGCTCGGTCATCTTTACGCCCTTGCTCTTTGCCGCGTCGGGAGCGGCGGAAATCTCGATCAGATCTCGCACACTCTTCACGATCGTCTTGGGCACGATCCCGTGAGCCTTATTATATGCCATCTGCTTGGCACGGCGCCGTTCTGTCTCGTCAATGCAGGCTTTCATCGCCGGTGTAATGCAGTCGGCATACATGATCACATAGCTCTCCGCGTTGCGTGCGGCCCGGCCTACCGTCTGGATGAGACTGGTCTCGCTGCGCAGGAAGCCCTCTTTGTCGGCGTCCAAAATCGCCACCATGCCCACCTCGGGAATATCCAGGCCCTCGCGCAGGAGGTTGATGCCAACCAGCACGTCAAATTCTCCCATGCGCAAATCCCGGATAATCTCCATCCGTTCAATGGTGCCGATGTCATGGTGCATATAGCGGCAGCGGATCCCGGCGTTGAGCAGGAAGCCGGACAGATCCTCCGCCATTTTTTTGGTGAGCGTCGTCACCAGCACGCGCTGTCCGCGCTCGATCTTGCCGTTGATTTCGCCGATCAGGTCGTCGATTTGGCCCTCGATGGGCCGGACAAAGATTTCCGGGTCCAGCAGGCCGGTGGGCCGAATGATCTGCTCCACCACCTGTCCGGCGCGCTCCTTCTCATAATCCCCGGGGGTGGCAGAGACATAGATCCGCTGATGGATGCGCTGGGTAAACTCATCAAATTTCAGCGGTCGGTTGTCAAAAGCGGAAGGCAGACGAAACCCGAATTCCACCAGAGACTCCTTTCGCGCCCGGTCCCCCCGGTACATGGCTCGCACCTGGGGAAGCGTCACATGGCTCTCATCCACAAACAGCAAAAAGTCCTTGGGAAAATAGTCCAGCAGCGTCATGGGAGGGCTGCCGGGAGCTCTGTTGGAAATGACGCGGGAGTAGTTCTCGATGCCGGAGCAGTAGCCCAACTCCTGCATCATCTCAATGTCGTAATCCGTTCGCTGCCGGATACGCTGGGCTTCCAGGAGCTTGTTATTCTCCTCGAACCAGCGGACCCGCTCGTCACATTCCTCCCGGATTCGGTCGATGGCTGCCGCCATTTTCTCTTTCGTCGTCACATAATGGCTGGCGGGATAGATCGCCACATGATTCAGTACGCGGATCGGCGCGCCGGTCACCACATTGATCTCGCTGATGCGGTCAACTTCGTCGCCGAAAAACTCCACGCGTATGGCTCTGTCGTTGGAATACGCCGGGAAGATTTCCACCGTGTCCCCCCGGACGCGGAACATGTTGCGTTCAAAAGCAATGTCGTTGCGTTCATAGCGGATTTCGATCAGCTTTCGCAGCAGCTCATCGAAACTGCGGGTCTGACCCGGGCGGAGCGAGATGACCATATTGGCGTAATCGATGGGATCGCCCAGACCGTAAATGCAGGAAACAGAGGCAACCACAATCACGTCCCGCCGTTCAAAGAGGCTGGACGTGGCGCTATGGCGAAGGCGCTCGATCTCATCGTTGATGGAAGCGTCCTTTTCGATATAGGTGTCCGTATGCGGGATATAGGCTTCCGGCTGGTAATAGTCGTAATAGCTGACAAAATACTCCACCGCATTCTCCGGGAAAAATTCCCGAAACTCGCTGCAGAGCTGCGCCGCCAGTGTTTTGTTGTGAGCGAGCACCAGAGTCGGCCGGTTGAGCCTGGCAATGACATTCGCCATGGTAAAGGTTTTGCCTGAACCGGTCACGCCGAGCAGGACCTGCTCCTCCAGGCCGTTTTCCAGGCCCAGGACCAGATCGTCGATCGCTTCCGGCTGATCCCCGGTAGGCTGAAAACCTGAGACTAATTTAAAATGATCCATCGATTCCTCCGCCGATTTTCTTTCATTATATTGTATCATTCCAAGTTGGAAAACACAAGATGAACACTTCCCTTTTCTGCTGGGTTCAGAAGAGTTTTTGTTATCATCCAGCTTCCCTCAATTCCTTCTGGAAACGCAGCCGACAATCTGTTATAATACCACAAAGGCGGTGACGATCATGCAGACGAAAACGATTCTCGGTTCCGTTACGCTGCAATGCGGCTGCGGCAAACTCACCGGAAACGAACGAGATACCTGTTATGAATTCCTGGGCGTCCCCTACGCCCGTGCCGGGCGATTTGCCTATGCCCGGCCTGTGGAAAGCTGGAACGGCTGCCTGGACGCGACGAAACCCGGCTTTGCCTGTCCCCAGAATCGAGGGTGGCACGAACACTTGGAAAACCCGACCAAGCTGTTTTACTACCGTGAGTATCGGGAAGGCAGTATATTCTCTTATGATGAAGACTGCTTGAATCTGAATATTTTCACGCCCAAGAACGCTGAAAACTGCCCGGTGCTGCTCTTTTTCCACGGAGGCGGTTTTGAATCCGGCGTAAACTCCGAGGATCCCTTTGACGGTGCCGGGATGGCCTCTCGGGGCGTGATCACCGTATTTGCCAACTACCGCCTTGGTCCTCTCGGTTACTTGACCCATGAGGAGATCCAAAAGCAGTTCGGGCGGGACGGAAACTTCGGGCTGGACGATCAGCTGACAGCCATTCGCTGGGTCAAGACGCACATCGCCGATTTCGGCGGCAACGGGGAGAATCTGACGCTGCTTGGCCAGAGTGCCGGTGCGATCTCTATCCAGTATCTCTGTCTGAACCCCGCGCATAAGGGGCTATTTCAGCGTGCTGCCATGATGTCCGGCGGCGGAATGTTTCCCCGCTTCGCTCTCCCCCGTCCGGCGGAAAGCACCCGCGGCTATTGGCTCGAATACATGGAAGCGGCGGGCTGCTCCACGCTGGATGAGCTTCGGCTGGCTCCGCTGGATCGGATCTTCGATGCCATGGAACGCATGGGAGAAAAGCGCCGGGACGGGATCTACCACACCATGCCCGTTGTTGACGGTTATTTGCTTCCCGCTCCCGTGGATGAACTGATCGAACATCCACTCCCTGTGGACTATCTGATCGGATATACCAACAATGATATGTACGCCCCGGCGATGGCCTGGATCGGGAACCGCTTTGCCAAA
>ODAJ014788766.1_pt1 | contig 21285 bp, 18 predicted proteins | sample 1539241 | NCBI WGS metagenome assembly ODAJ01 (sample SAMN02144231, study PRJEB22623) | gut metagenome | biome: sheep rumen | host: Ovis aries | place: New Zealand | reverse complement strand
GCAAACAAACAAATAAAAATGACAATTCCGGAAGGATTGCTTGATATATAATTAATGATGACAAGACAACAAATATGCATATTAGGCTCTACAGGCTCTATCGGCACACAGGCGTTAGAGGTAATCTCCGAGCACAGCGACCGCTTTGAAGCCTATTGTCTTACTGCAAACAACAAGATAGAGCTATTGGCTGAACAGGCACGCAGATACAAACCTGCCTGCGTGGTCATTGCCAACGAAGACAAATATGAAGACCTCAAGGCACTGCTTGATGACTGTCCTGACATAAAGGTTTATGCCGGGGCACAGGCTTTGTGCGAAGTAGTGCAGGCAGAACCGATTGACATGGTACTGACGGCAATGGTGGGATTTGCAGGACTGGCACCGACCATAGCGGCGATAAAGGCACGAAAGAAGATTTGCCTTGCCAACAAAGAGACCCTCGTCGTAGCAGGCGACCTCATCAACGACCTCATACAAGAATATGCCGCCCCCAAACGCGGAGTACACGGGGCGTCGATAATACCTGTTGACTCTGAGCACAGCGCTATCTTCCAAAGCATCGTAGGCGAAAGCGGCAACGAGATTGAGAAGATTTTGCTGACAGCATCGGGAGGACCCTTCCGCCTCAAAACTCTCGACGAGATGAAGTCCATGACAGCGGCTGATGCCTTGAAACATCCGACATGGGACATGGGAGCAAAGATAACCATCGACTCTGCCTCAATGATGAACAAGGGATTTGAGGTGATTGAGGCAAAATGGCTGTTTGGGGTTGATGCTGACAAAATACAAGTCTTGGTACACCCGCAAAGCATAGTACATAGTGCCGTGCAGTTTAGGGACGGGGCAATAAAGGCACAATTGGGAGTGCCGGACATGCGCCTGCCGATACAATATGCATTCACTTATCCGGACAGGCTAAGCATGAGCGGAGACAGGTTGGACTTTTTCAAGCAACCATTGGAATTCTTTGAGCCCGACTTGAAGAAATTTAAATGCCTGGCACTGGCTTTCGAGGCAATCAGAAGAGGGGGCAACGCTTGTTGCATAGTCAATGCCGCAAACGAAATAGTCAACCTCGCATTCAGGCAGGGACGCATCGGTTTCCTGGACATGGGGGATATTATTGAGAAGACGTTGGCAAAAGCGACTGCAATACAAAAACCGACATACGAAGATTATATTAACAGTGATAACGAAGCAAGAAAAATAGCAGAAGAACTACTATGATGAGTCCATTTCTAATAAAAACACTTGAATTCATTCTCGCCATCACCATCCTCGTGGCTCTACACGAAGGGGGACATTTCTTTTTCTCGAAACTATTTGGCGTCAGGGTGAATAAATTTTACGTTTTCTTTGACTATAAGTTCAAACTCTTTTCTACCAAATTCGCTTGGTGGAGAAAACTACGCGGCTTACCTCCTGCAAAGAAAAATGAAGACGGAACCTACGAATACGAAGGAACCGAATATGGCATAGGCTGGATTCCACTTGGCGGATATTGTCAGATAGAGGGCATGATAGACGAGACGCAGCATGATGTGAGCAAACTGCAAGAGCCGGCACAACCATGGGAATTTAGAAGCAAGCCTTGCTGGCAAAGACTGCTCATAATGATAGGTGGAGTATTGGTGAATTTCCTCTTGGCATTGGTAATCTATTGTGCCGTCTTCTATGCATGGGGCGAAGACTATATAGCAGTGAAGGATATGCCTTATGGCATGAAATTCAACGAAGATGCCAAGGCGTTGGGATTCAAGGATAATGACATCTTGACAGGATGTACCGACGAAGATGGAAACACGATAGAATTCCGCGAATTTGGTGCACAGTTGTTCAGGGACATCGCTGCCGCAAAATCTGTCAGCGTCATACGCAATGGACAGAAAACAGAGATTGCGACACCTGGCAACCTGTCCCTGATTGAAATGCTGAAAACCGACCCTGTATTTTGCAGACCTTTTGTTCCGGCTGAGGTAGATACCATTCTGGCTGGCACTCCTGCCGCAAAGGCAGGCTTAAAGAAGGGCGACAAGATATTGGCACTCGGTGGCAAGCCAATTGATTCGTGGAACACCTTCACTTATGAAACTGGACGCATGACAGACATGCTAACCGATTGTAATACGAAGGCAGACTCAACAAAGGTTCTCACCAAGCAGGTTGTCTATCAGCGTGGTACTTCAACAGATACGGTAACCGTGACATTTGACAATGAAGCAAAGCTCGGTGTCGGCATGACGACTATTGCCAAATATGCCGACATTACCCACATTGAGTACAACCTCCTGTCATGTATTCCTGCTGGATGTGGCTATGCAATAGACATGTTAGGAGGCTATGTCAGCGACCTGAAATATGTAGCAACAAAGGAAGGGGCAAAGAGTCTTGGAGGATTCGGTGCCATCGGAAGCATGTTTCCACCCGTATGGGACTGGTATATGTTCTGGATGATGACCGCATTCCTTAGCATAATACTTGCCTTCATGAACATACTGCCAATACCAGCCCTCGATGGCGGACACGTAATGTTCCTGCTGTACGAGATGATATTCCGCAAAAAGCCAGGACTGAAATTCATGCTGAGAGCAGAATACGTCGGTATGGGTATTCTCCTTTTACTAATGGTAGTCGCAAACTTAAATGACATACTAAGATGGTTGGGAATGATGTAAATCCTCAAAGAGGCAAGTTGTTAATATTCTCTGCGCCAAGTGGTAGCGGGAAATCTACCATCATCAACTGGTTGATGGAAGAGCATCCTGAGCTGAACATGAAGTTCAGCATCTCTTGCACATCCCGTCCTCCACGCGGAAAAGAGCAAAACGGAGTAGAATACTTTTTCCTCACCCCAGACGAATTCCGAAAGAAAATCAACAATGACGAATTTGTAGAGTACGAGGAAGTATATACCGACCGATATTACGGCACCCTGAAGAGCCAGGTCGAAGAACAATTGGAAAGAGGAGAAAACGTAGTATTCGATGTTGATGTGCATGGAGCCATGAATATAAAGAAAGCATACGGCAACCAAGCATTGAGCTTATTCATACAGCCCCCATCAATAGAAGAGCTGCGCAAGCGCCTCACAGGCAGGGGAACCGAAGCCCAAGAGGAAATCGAAAAGAGAATAGGCAGAGCAGAATACGAGCTCACCTTTGCCCAAAAATTCGACACCATCATCATAAACGATGATTTAAATAAAGCGAAAGAAGAAACACTGAAGAAGATATCAGCATTCCTATGATAAAACTTGCAATTGTCTCGCCATGTTATAATGAAGAAGCCGTATTGAATGATGCAGCCTCTCACATGGCAGCCATTTTTCAAGACCTAACCGACAAAGGAAAAATCACAACCGACAGTTTTCTTCTTTACGTAAATGACGGTTCGGAAGACAAGACTTGGGAACTAATTTGTCAACTCGCCAAAAGACATCCTTTTGTCAAAGGCATAAACTTAGCCCATAATGCCGGACACCAAAATGCCATCATGGCTGGCATGATGGTGGCGCGTCATGAAGCGGATGCTGTTATAACGATGGATTGCGATTTGCAGGACGATGTTAACGCTATTGAGAAAATGCTTGACAAGAATGCAGCAGGCGCAGACATCGTATATGGGGTAAAAGTAGATCGTAATGCTGATACATGGAAGAAAAAAACATCTGCCCAACTATTTTACAAAATGTTATCATGGCTGGGCGTAAACGTTGTGTATAATCATGCCGATTTTCGCTTCTTGTCAAAACGTGTTTTAGATGCCTTAAGCGAATTTCCCGAACGTAACCTCTATCTACGCGGTATGATACCACTTATCGGTTTTAAATCGGACACCGTTGATGACGTTCTCTCCCCACGATTGGCTGGAAAATCAAAATACACCATAGGAAAGATGCTTCGTCTGGCTATTGATGGAGTTACAAGTTTTTCCACGCGACCTATAGAACTCATAATATCCATTGGGCTGCTGATGTTAGTGGTTGCTTTTGTAATGTTATTATATGTAAGCATCTCACTATTCACAGGTCACTATACAGACGGGTGGGCATCACTTATGATGTCACTGTGGACTATAGGAGCAATAGTAACCCTGTCTGTTGGGATAGCAGGGCTCTATATTGGGAAAATATACATAGAAGTAAAACGCAGACCATTATACATTATAGAAAGCAGAATATAACGTGGAACAATTTTCATTGACAATATGGACAAAATAGTAATAAAAAATTTTCTGTCAGACAGACGGACAATGTTTGGTTTATGGTTTTTTATTGGGCTAATAAGTGCTTTAACGAAATTACAACCAACACGACATAATAATTTCAACATCTTTCGCTATGTTTTTTATAATACATGGAATCAAACATCGCTATATGCAGAGAGTACTGATGGTGGGTATGGAGATATAAACCACTATGGTCCTATCTTCTCCATAATCATTGCACCTTTCGCCGTTATTCCGACATGGCTGGGACTTATATTATGGAACACATGTTTGGCAGTATTTCTTTATTGGGCAATCTCAAGAATCTCAAGTTTGAAAACGGCAACCACATCCTTCCAACCATATCTTCATCTCTTACTTGTATATTTTTGTGCTCACGAATTGCTTACCGCTCTCTTTATGCAGCAATTTAATATTGCTATTGCCGCAATCATATTACTCTCATTCTACTTCGTTGAGAAAGAACGTGATGAGTATGCTACATTTCTCATAGTAGTAGGAACTTTTGTGAAGTTGTATGGTATCGTTGGACTTGCTTTCTTCTTCTTTTCCAAGCATAAAATACGATATATTACATCGTTGGCTATATGGTCAATTCTACTATTCTGTTTACCAATGATAATATCATCTCCAGAATATCAAATACAACAATATCAGGAATGGTTTACATGCTTAACAGAAAAAAATGCAGATAACATTCTTGCCGGTGCCCAGAACATATCCTTTATGGGTATGATAACAAAAATAATATATGGCTTGAGCGGTGGAAAAATTATTCATGATGCATCATGGATTATTCTTCCTGCTATGATACTAATGGCTATTGGTTATTTTAGAATCAATCAATGGAAGAGTCCAATGTTTCGTATGCAGATTCTTGCAGCTGTAATGATGTTTGTTGTACTCTTCTCTACCGGGTCGGAATCAAGTGGCTATATTACACCTTTTGTAGGTATATGTATATGGTTTTGTTGTGTACCATGGCAGCGTACCCATTGGGATATTGCTCTAATGGTCTTTGCATTTATCATTACATCAATGTCGCCATCCGATTTGTTTCCTGCATATATTAGAAAAGAGTGGATTCAGCCATATGCGTTAAAAGCATTACCAATTACAATCATTTGGTTTAAATTAGCATATGAAATAATATGCAAATCCTATATTACAAATACGACGATGCCTCATGATACTACTAAGTTTTGACACAGAAGAATTTGATGTACCACGCGAACATGGGGTAGATTATGACACGTTGGAAGAAGGTATGGAGGTGTCTATATATGGTACCAACCGCATTCTTGACTGTCTTGAAGAATGTGGAGTGAGGGGAACGTTCTTTTGTACTACGAACTTCGCCACACATGCACCTGAAGTAATACAACGCATCAAAAAAGGAGGACATGAGATTGCGGCACATGGATGTGACCATTGGAATCCGAAGGCTGACGACGTGATAAATTCTAAACGCATATTAGAAGAACAGACAGGTCTGCAAATAAAGGGATATAGACAACCGAGAATGTTTAAGGTTGACATTTCAGAACAAGCACGTCAAGGATACATCTATAATGCCAGTCTGAATCCTGCATTCATCCCTGGACGCTATATGCATCTCACGACACCTCGTACATATTTTATGGAAAAGGGAGTATTGCAGATACCTGCATCCGTTTCACCCATATTACGTATTCCAATGTTTTGGCTATCACTGCATAATTTTCCCTTGTGGCTATATAAAGCGCTGACATACCGAATACTGAAACACGACGGATATTTCAACACATATTTCCACCCGTGGGAATTTTATCCACTCGGAGAGCATCCTGAGCTTAAGATGCCATATATAATAAAACACAATGCCGGGCAAGGAATGTATGACAGGTTAAAAGACCTCATACTTAGCCTCAAATCAAGAGGAGAAAAATTTGAGACCTATAGAGAATTTGCAGAGAGGATATTAAAGAATGAAATCCATTAAAACGTTCATAATAATCTTTGTCATATGGACAATGGTGGGAGTAATCAGTAAGATTCCTTTCCTACTACTTTATTGTGATTTCATAAATAAGGACAACCTGTTCGTCCTTTGGCATGGACTAAGATTAGATTTTGCTATTGCGGGGTATCTCACTCTCATTCCTGGAGTATTGCTGATATTACAAGAAGCGAAGAAAGGTACTTGGTATCGTTGGTTATGGAAATTCTATTTCGCAATAATTTCTCTTCTATACTCTCTTGCAATTGTAGCTAATTTAGGATTATACAGATACTGGGGATTTCCTCTTGACAACACGCCCCTACTATACCTTAAGACCTCCCCTAAAGATGCGTTTGCAAGCGTCTCTGTGGTTTTCACCTTATCCATACTACTTGTTATCATACTTGTGGCATTCATAATATACAAGTCACTTATATTAGCAACTAAAGTTACGAAGCAACATACCCTTAAACACTCTTTATTGCAGCGTTTTTCTCATATCGCTGTCTTATGTTTTTTGACAGCAGCATTGTTTCTGCCAATTCGTGGCGGCTTTGGAACAGGTACAAATCATACCGGCTCTGTATATTTCTCGTCAAACATTCGCACTAATCATGCTGCAGTAAATCCAGCATTTTGCTTCTTTGAATCTGTCACCCACCAAAAGCAGGATTTATCCACAATGTATCGTTTTATGGATAACAAGGATGCTGAACATATTTTCCGCAGTATGGTAAAAACCACAAGTCCGAATACTCCAAGCTTATCAAAAAATGTACTCCTCATTATCCTTGAAAGCTTCTCCGACTCAATAATGCACGTTCCTGGAGTTACCCCCCAATTAAATAAGCTTTCTAAAGAAGGATTATACTTTCAAAACTTTTATGCTAACAGCACAAGGACTGACAGAGCACTGGCATCTATTTTGAGCGGAGTTCCTGCACAACCTACAATGACGATATTAGATGTTCCACACATCAGCAATAGCCTGCCATCGCTTGCCAATTCTCTTGCCCATCAAGGATATGATACACACTTCTACTATGGAGGTGATACCAACTATAGTAACATGCAATCATATCTCATGGCAACAGGATTTCAGCATATCACAAGTGAAACTGATTTTCCCTCCCAAGAACTAATATGCAAATGGGGAGCACCAGACGAATTTGTATATAATCGGTTACTCCATGACATAAAAAAAGAAGAAACCAGCAGCAAAGGACGCAAGTGGTTCAAGACTATCCTTACAGAAAGTAGTCATGAACCATTTGATGTGCCATACAAAAGCACAAATATAAACATAGCATCATCTGACATTCTCAATGCCTTTGCCTATTCTGACAAATGTTTAGGAGATTTTATCAATAGATTCAAGGCATTACCAAGTTGGAATAATACAATGATAATTATTGTTCCTGACCATTTAGGAGCATACCCTGAAAACATTGACAATTATAAACAATGGAGATACCATATTCCATTTATAATTTTAAACGCGAATATTGACGCAGATGTCAATGTTATAGCAGGGCAGATAGATATCCCAGCTACTATTCTCAATGTTCTTGGATATAATCATAATGAATTCCTTTTCTCCAAAAACATGCTCGATTCTGATGCTCCCCATTTCGCATTCTTCAGTTTCCCTGATGCTATGGGTATGGTAACAGACAAAGGCTTCATGATATATGACAATAATAGTAATCAATTACAAGGTACACCAGAAATAGCAAACATGTCAAAGGCATATTTACAGAAACTGTATGACTATCTGGCTAAACGATAACTATATAACTCCAAATAACTATACACCCTAATATTAATAACAATGGGATACAACAAAGAACGATATCCAAGACTCAAGAATATAGCATATCACATACTATTTGTTGTATGGTATATTGTTTCATGCCTACCAATGTGGGTACTATATGGAATTTCGACAATACTATCAATAATCCTATTCTATATCATCAGATATCGTAGAAGAATTGTTCATCAAAATATAAAAGCAAGTTACCCCGAGCTTTCTTCAAGACGTCGATGGATGATAGAGCGACGTTTTTATCTGCACTTCTGCGACCTCTTTATGGAGAGTATAAAGTATTTCTCTATTTCAGAAAAGAGCATACGGAAACGCATGCAATTCAAGGGTGTAGAATTGTTAGAGCAATCAGCTAAAAAGGGAAAATCATGTGGAGTATTCTTAGGTCACTATGCCAACTGGGAGTGGATAAGTAGTATGCCACTATGGATTGATCCTTCTATATGTTTATGTACCCAATTGTATCACCCGGTAGAAAACCTCGTTACAGATCGACTCCTTGCATATACCCGCCAACGTTGGGGAGGTGTGAATATAAATGCAGAGCACTCAATACGCGAATTGGTAAAATATCGCCAATTGGGCAAGCCTATACTAATAGGATTTATTGCCGATCAAACTCCAGTATATGATAACATCCATTATTGGACATCATTCTTAAACCACCCAGAAACTCCTGTTTTTACTGGCGCTGAAAAAATTATGCAAAAGTTTGATATGGATGTATATTATCTTGATGTGCGGCGCATTAGAAGAGGTCATTATGTAGCAGAATACAAACTCATCACAACAGAGCCTAAAACATACCAGGAATTCGAATTAACTGAAATATATACCAAGTTAATGGAGCATACAATCAACAGAGCACCAGCCTATTGGCTATGGAGTCATAACAGATGGAAAAGAACTAAAGAAGGATATTATGAAAAATACCCAAATCGCAGACCATATAATATACAAAAAATCAATACATTATGAATTTTCTATTTTTAATAACAGGCAATTCCATTAACTGTCACATGCAGGTATTCTTCTCAATCAGATGTATACTTGCACAGATTAGCAAGGAGGACAAAATATTTATTCTTACAGATGTTCCTCAACTATATTGTGGAATAAAACAAGTTGAAACCATTTTCTTGGATAATACTAGGATAAACGAATGGAAGGGAAAGCACAACTTTTTCTGGAGATTAAAGATCAAGTCTATTGAATATATTGCATACAAAGATCCAAAACATCATCTTATATACCTTGATGGAGATACCTGTTTATACGGAAATCTTCGTAATATTAAATCACTTTTGGATCAATCAAAAGGATTGATGCATTTCAAAGAAGGTCATCCTTCAATGTTGAGAGAAGGGGACGCTGCTAATATAATGTGGCAACAAGTAAAAGGCAAGACATATGCAGGTATAAGCGTATCTGATGACAAGCATGTTATGTACAATGCTGGAATGGTAGCAATTCCCAAACAAGATATCAATGATATAATTCCACTAACCCTAAGGTTATGCGATGAGATGCTTGACGATGGCGTTTTACCGTCATTAGTCGAACAATACTCATTTTCTATCTCATTTATAGAGAAATATAGCACAATAGTAGAGGGGAAAAGGTACGTCATACACTATTGGCATAATAAACTTGAATGGAGTAACTTTATTGGAGACTTCTTTGCGAAATCATATATCAAGAAATTCTCATTACTAGAAGAGTTAGAAATAATCCGAAAAATCAATTTCAAGAATCTTCAGAAACAACTTGAAATAAAACGAATAATAAAGAAACATATTTTTATGCTCAAATAATGATTAGTGTTGTGATAAATACATATAATGCAGAATTGCATCTTAAAAAGGTTCTTGAATCAGTTAAGGACTTTGATGAGATTGTAATCTGCGACATGGAGAGTACAGACAATACTCTTGACATTGCCAAGAACTATGGCTGCAAGATAGTTTGCTTTCCTAAACAAGATTACACTATCGTTGAACCTGCTCGCAATTTCGCCATTCAACAAGCCTCACATGAATGGGTTTTGGTGGTTGATGCAGATGAAATAGTTCCTCTAACCTTAAAACAATATCTATATGATATTATATCTAGTAATGGGAAGAATATTCATGGAGTTTATATTCCACGTCGTAACTATTTCATGGGCACATTCATGCATTCGCTATATCCCGACTACATATTACGATTCTTCAGGAAAGATAGTGTTGACTGGCCTCCAATAATACATGTACAACCCAATGTTACAGGCAGAGTCATTTATGCTCCCAAGACAACAGAAACATCATTTGAGCATCTTGCTAATGACACAATCTCAACCCGTTTGAAGAAGACTGATATATATACAGATAATGAGTGCATCAAAAAAGCAGACAAACATTATGGTGTCATTGCGTTTCTTTTCCGCCCCACACACAGATTTATTAAGAGTTATTTTATAAAAGGTGGATTCCGTGATGGTTTACCAGGCTTTATTTATGCTTGTCTTGAGGCTATGTATCAGGTTGTTATGATGGGAAAAATCCGTCAAAAACATTCTCCTTGCAATACGCGCTCATAGAATTTTATATAATTTTCTGCCATAATGCGAGAGTTAAATAAATCTCTCGCATACTCATGACACCTTCTCGGAGTATAATTATAATGATTCTTTATATGCTCCACTATATCATTCATCTCTTCTGCCAGAAAGCCGACCTCTGTTGGTACTAACTCTGGCAAAGAGCCATAAGGAGTACCAAACACTGGACAACCACAATATAAGCTTTCCGTTATAGCCAGTCCGAATGGTTCATCCCATTTTACGGGGAATATCAATCCCTTACTATGCTGTAGGAGGGTATTTTTTTCCTTACCTCCTACCATACCCTTGAATCTTACTTTTGGAGACAGAGTAAATCTAAATCCCATCTTAAAATTAAGCCGTGTTCCTCCAAGGACATATAACTTTTCACCAGGAAGTTGTTTAATTATATTTATAGCACCTCGAACATTCTTCACTCGCCATGCTGCTTTTCCCAAAAAATGATAATATTCGCGTGGCTCTGACAGGTTTAATTCTCCATAATCATCCCAGTCAAGACCATTATACACAAAATTCTGTGAACCGTGACGTTCTGCATGATTTCGTGAAACAAAAATAGCATTCTTAGGAATAACAGAATTATAATTCCCATGAACCGTTACAACAAATGGTTTATCACCTGTATATCCAAGTTCTGAAGTATTAAAATGTATCACATCAATATTATCAGGAATTTGCTCATTGATATGCTTCTGCGGATTATATGTAATACATTTTGCAAACGGGCATTCTGAATATTCTTTACACAAGAAAGTCACCTTATGTCCCATCTTATGTAACTCATGTGCAAGATACCATAGCACCCTTTCTGTACCTCCATATAACAAAGCAGGAAAAACGGAATTCTGAACTATTAACACATTCATATTACCTTATACTCTTTTATTTCAAAGACGCAAAATATTTCTTCAATGTCATAATTGAAACGAGTTCTTCCATACTATCATTCATAAACTGCCGACACCATTCATTAGCGTGACGTGCAATTTCTTTTGCCTCTTCAGGATGGGTTTCATAATACTTTATTTTATCTGGCAAATCAGAATAGTCATCTGCTATCTCCACATAATGATATCCTGCAATCAGCTGTCCTTCCATAAACCATGTTTCCATCTTTGGTTTAGGCATTACAGCAACAGAATTCGAACTCATCACCCACTTCAGATTTGATGCCACATCATTACCCTCCAAAGCTAAGATATAACGATACCTCAGTTGGTCGAATATCTTCATTTCCATCTTTTGACGCCACTCCGGAGGATTCGTAGAGTTCTTGGCAGAATCTTTTGCGTCACATAATGGATGATTAGCATACTGCTGCATAAACCTTTCCCGATTCGGTTTTCCATGACAGGCACCACGGAACAGGGCTATACCACACTTCTTCTCCCAAGTGAAAGGATCTTTAAGGAAAAGGAAATGTCGTATTTTATCAAGTTTCAACAAAGTATTGTTTGCATTAGACAAATCACCAGCTATAGGGCGACTCTTCGTAATAGATGGTATTGAACAAACGTAGTTCACATCCCCTCCCTCTAAATGCCAACGATACTTTGCAGGGAAATAGCGAAGAGCTTCATAACTATCCATATAGTATGAAGTGGGATATGACGTCTCTTTATGATACTTTTTATTTGACAGGGTTTTGCTAAAGAAATCCCCTACCCTTTCCGACTTTTCTTTTGGCAATATAGCCCCTTCTGACAATTTGCAATAGTAGTTGACTCTTGAGTCTATATATGCTTTTTCATTCTCTGACAGATTTTCATAACGCCACATATAGTATGGCATCATCATTCTCCAAAAACATTGAGGAGTAAGATATCTCAAGTATCCCCAAATCATATACCAAAAACGAGCATGCTTATGCGTATGCTTACAGAACGATATTGCAGAATTACCTATCCTTTCAAACATAGAAGCCCTCGTTATTTTTCCGTCAACAACAAGCTTTTGTTTGCTGTTCACTATTGAAGAAAATGCTATTATACTCTCTTCAGGGAAGAACAAGCGCGAATGAGATTTTGCATTTTTCAAATATGGAGCCACCGTTTCTGGTTCCTCTATTGCCTGTTTCATAGCAGACGCCATTGCATCAACATCTCCTACAGGAACAAGAACTCCTGCTTCGCCGTTATTAAGTATTTCCCGAGGTCCTACAGGACAATCAGTACTGATAGCAAACTTTCCTAACAACAATCCTTCTGCAAGTGCCATTCCGAAACCTTCAAATTTAGCACTATGCACAATGAATTTAGCGTGTTTCATCCAAGGATACGGATTCTGTACAAATCCCATCAATGTAACTTGCCCTTCCAAGTCCAACTCATCAATCAGATTTGCAAGTTTTTCATGACTGGCACCTTCACCTAATATAAACAATTTGGGGAGAAGAGCTGAATCTATTTCATTAGAAAGTTTCTTGTATGCTTTAATGAGAGATGTCACATCTTTTTGGCTTTCCTCCAAACGTTCTACTGCCAGTATGTATGATTCCTTTATACGCGGGTCATCTATCTGCTCATCAGAGCGTGCCTTCAAAGTCTCCACATTTAAAGCATTATATATTCTGCAAAACTTTCTCCTTAAGCTTGGGAACATTGCATTTGCCTCATCCCGCATACCGTCAGCTATAAGGACTATTTTATCATACTGCGAGAACTTTTTATAAAGTCGCCATTTGCTTGAATTCGTATTTTCTATATATTTCTCAATCGAAAAATGGAACCAAGTTATCTTAAGAATATTCTTAGGTAAAGCAGACATGCTGGAAGATGCACAACAATCGAAATCAACTACCACATCCATATCTTGTGCAAGTCGTTTCATATTCCTTGTTTTTACATTTCTGCGAATAGGATTAAGGATAGCTTCATCATATACAGAATACCAGAAGTTCCTTTTGTTGTTAAGTTTACCTACCTTATATCCTAATAGGTTACTATTTTCCACAAGATAGCATATCTTCACTTGACTCGGAATACGATTTAAGAACACCTCATGCCCTTCCATACGCATACCTATAGCCAAAGAAACCTCATAATCTGTATATTTACAGATATTCTTTAGATATTCTACCAAGACGGTGTCTATACCACCATCAAGGAAACGACTTATAACAAATAAGATTCTCACGTCCGCAAAGGTACGAAAAAAAGCATTAATGACAAAACTATTGCCATATTTTTATTTCATATGCGACAGGTTTAATACCTTATCCATAGTATAAACTAACTTGTCAAAACTACTTCCTCCATATATCAAAGGATATTTTCCCTTTAAGTTTTTTACATATATTGCATAAGCCTCATCTGAACTATTTTTAAGTGCTTTGTCAATACGTTTCGTCTGTCTTCCTCTCAAACACCTTTTATTGTATGAACACAAGTGCAAGGTGTCACATATAATAGTTTGTATCGCAGCCATTTCCTCAAAATCATGGCCAGAAATCCGAGAGTCATTACTTACTTTATTAGGATGTTGACGGAATTTATTTAATTTAAGAGGTACCTCACACACGTTCCCTTGCATGCACATCTCAAACCAGAATAGCCAATCGCCACAATGTCGATATTGTAAATATCGTGAAGTAATATTCTTATAATACTTCTTTCTGAATACCATCATTGAAGTATTATACATAAGGTCTTTATATACCATACGATGCAGGCAAAATTTCTCTCCTCCATACACACCTGGTGCCTTGTACCTCCATGTTTCATCCCATGAATAATCAAGTATCTTGCTCTCTTGGTCTATCATATAGCTCCAAGTGAAAGCAACGACGGCATTAGGATTTGCCAACAAGCGAGCCATACATTCCCTTAGGAAAGAAGGCTCTGCCACATCATCACTTTCTGCTATCCATATATATTCCCCTTTAGCAAGAGAAATACCTTTTTCCCATTGCTTAAAGGTGTTGCCTGAATTCTGTTCATTAGGCACAAAAGACACCTTTCTTCCCTGACAATTATACTTTCCGTTAGCATAATTTTGCATTATCTCTGCACTATTGTCAGTAGAACAATCGTCAAGCAGAATCACTTCCATATCAGGGTATTCCTGATTCAGCACGCTCTCGATTCGCTCCCTCAGATAAGGAGCATGATTAAATCCTGGTATGATAACGGAAACTAACATTATTTATACAAATTATATCACTAGTGTCTGGGCATCAAATAATTAGTAAAAATCATCAGCAATACAGAAAATTTCAGTAATTTTGTCCTCAGTAAAAATTAGCGATATTTTTTAGTGAAACTTGGTTTTTTTTTGCAACTACAAATTCATTAAAAATATCGCTAATTCCCTAATATTCAGACGATTCTTTTATATGATTTTTCGTCGAACTCACGTTATTATAATATTTTCTCTATTTCATCAATCTGCATGACAATAGATTTATATTTTGCTTTAAGCCTCTTACGCACCTCAAAAAGACTTATCTTATATAGGAATTTATAAAGTAAACGCTTAATACATAATTTCACTATATCGCTAACTTCTGTTTTTTTCCGCTCAGTTACATTCGCCTTCATCCACAGATAGCATTCGTTACCAAACGGATTGTCAAAATAATTATATACATCAAGTCTTTCTCTAAAAACTTGTCGTTCTTTATTCGTTATCTTTTCTCCATTTTCGTAAAAAGCATACTTATATGTTACCTTTCCCAGTTCTTCCTGCCCCATGTCGAACATCATTTTCTCATACATTAAACTCAGGTTCCACACAGGATCACCTTCTTTAGCAAACAAAGCTAACATTATCCTATGATCCCCTGAATCAAATCCAGAAAAATGGTAAAATCTTAATGGGCGTCCATTTACTTTCCAACCATTTTGTTCATCACCTGTCAACTTACGATGTGAGAGGTTCCATGTTGCAACATTGTATTCAGGATCATGAATAATCTTAACAAAATCAAAAAGCGCAGGTGCTATGTCTCCCCATTTCTGATCAGTAAACAATCCATGAGGAATATCATCATAACAGAATTCCATAAGTCTGTCATTCCACCAATTCAAGAAGCGAAGGCCATTTTCATCATTTTTGACAGCAAAGAAACCGAAATTATAAATGCCATGCATTAAAGAGCAAATCTCATCATTCACGACATTCTGTCGAGTTGTGGCAGGTTCCGTCTGGTGTGGAGTCAGTAATACACTATTAGTATCCAACATGGTGCTAAGTGGAGTAAGGTCATCAAAAACACCGATATCAGGATCCAGATACACAATCTTATCTGTTCCTGTTTCTTTGAGTATATGTAAAGCAGCCGCACCTTTCACCGCTGTACACAATTCTACTACAGAATGTTCGAAAAACCACTTCTTATTATTGTCTGTTTTAATAAAATCCTCAGCATACCAAACATAGTCAAAATCTTCTTTATCTATGTCAAAATCCTCTGGAAGATTATCAGCAACGACAAGATGCATAACAGCATCAGGATTACACCTTTTTAAGGTATAAGCTAAAACACGTGCCTTAGGCACATAGCATGTTGTTATAGACGTAAAAAAATGCATAGTATAAATCTATTTATTAAGAAATTGTTTTATTTTATCAACTATATATTTTGTATTAAAATCTTCCAAAATTAAACCCTTTGAGTATTTGCTCACTCTTTCGTATGGAGCACCTAAATTAAAACAAGCAATTGGTATATTCATCGACATTGCTTCTGAAGTCGTATATGAGAATGTTTCTGGCCAAATAGAGGAAATAAAAATTATATCAATTTTCTCCTTCTGGATAAGCTCAGGCAAATTATCTGAAGTATATCTACCTGTCGCATGTAATTTAGGGTGCGAGACATCAAAATCACCAATAATCTTAAGATTTATACCATTATCATATGATTCTATATAATTGAGCAAATCCAGAACGACTCTTCTGCCTTTACAAATCAGTCCCATATCTCCAAGAAAACCAATATTAATGCCTTTGTGAGAAGGAACTTCAACTGTAGGATATTCTCTCGTTTTGTGTGGAACTATTATTGTCTTATCCTCAAGTTGAGGATATACTGATATAAATAATTTTGAAACCTCACTTGAGAAAGCCACAAACTCATCTAATGTAGTACTGAAAAAATCCCCCCAGGCCTGTCGCCATTCCGCCAATGTATTAGCACCAGAACGTAATATTCCATTTTCCCAATCAGACTCATGAAATCTTTTTTTACTAAGACAAGTCTCACAGTTTTGGGATTGAAGATGACAATAAGTATCGTTGTAATCAAGCAAATAAAAACTAGGACATATACAATGATAGTCATGTCCCCTAAATGACACCTTTGTCTGGCTATGGGCTTCTTTAAATTCCTTAATTTTTTCAAGGATGTCTGTTGATTTCGGATAGCCAACAAGATTATTAACTACCACTTCAGATATCTTTAGTCCACCTAGAAAATCCCAAATTTCTTGCAATGAAGCAAATACCAGTTTTTTTTCACCTTCCTTATTTATGCTTGCAAGTTGGTATGAAAGATTGTATGCAAAAAATTGCATGCGAATAAAATTTGTAGTAGAAAGTCCTTCCTCAAAAACATTTCGGGAATAGACATCTGTTCCACCACCTAAAGAATGATCTATCCATAACACCGTTCTCTTTTGAGGAGATAAAGAATCTATAAAGAGCCGAATAACCTCCTGTGAAGTTGGGATATTCTGTATATGTTTTTTATTCTTAAATTTTGCGAATCTTATTCCCAAAATCCACATAGAAATATACACAGAAATCTCTTTTTTAAAAAGAGTTATTCCACAGAATTTATATTTCCGACATACATAGTTTGGCTTGTGAATCCTTATTTTCTTATAAAACTTCATTCTTCTATCAATATGAAAAATTCAAACTATTCAGTCTATTTCTAACATTTTGCACTTCGTTTTTTGCAAAATTACAAAAAAATACAAAAAAAAAAACAAAAACGACAAATTATTTCGTGAAAAACTAATATTTGTATCTTTTTTAGTAACATAATTACTATAATAAATATATCAATAGTAAAATACAAATAGAAAACAAAACACAAGTTACAAGAAAAAGTTTTCGATAGAATTTTTTCCGCTTCACATAATATAATACACGTGCTTCTAATTCTTGATTATGTACTTCTAATTCTTGATTATGTCTCAACAGTCCCTGTATATGATCATTTTGGCTTTCCATTTCTCTATCTTTCCGCAAAAGGCATTCTGAGGCATTATTAAGTTGAGTTTGCAATTCGTTTATAATATGGTAGGTTTTCCTTGTATTTGTGTAAAAACGATATATCCTTATGTTCTTTTGATATATACTATCAGAATTCTCTGGTATTAACTTGTAAGGAAAAGCTAGGATATTAACATGAATACTTATTACTCTTCCATATAAATCCTGATTATCTTCATATGCTTCATTCCCGTATAAAATAGATATATATTGGCTATCTATATTAGTACAATATTCTTCAAAAGAATCTTTCACAAGAACAATGCGATCAGGATATTGCGACACCATTTCTTCAATGATCATCTGAGTATTATCTGATGATACATTGACTATTACTGCAATATTATGTTTAAAGTTTCCTATTTGCCAAAGTGCAGATTCTATGGTTCTTGCAATTGTATCCTTATTATTATTAGCTAAAATTATTGTTGTTACTGTTGTGCCATCAAAAGCATCAGAATTTACCTTATAAATATATTTTTCAGCAAAGTTTCTTATTGTATACAAATAGTCAGGATTATATCTTACAGATTTGGGATTCTCTCTATACATAACCAGTTTTTTATCTAAGAAACCAATATGATATCCAAGAGAAGTTACATTGATATTAAAAGGATAATCCTCAAGCAATTTGCATTCTTCGTCATATCCGCCAATTTGATTCCATATTATTCTTTTATATATAAGTGATGCTGCTGGAATAAAATTAGCCTGTAATAAAGCTTTATTTTGTGATGAGGCATCTTGTAAAGTCCTTAATTTATCAATTGATACATTCCAGAAATCCACCATTGCAGAAGCCCCTTCTCCAAAAAGTTCGATATCACAACAAGCTATATCACAACCTGTTTTATAGCAATAGTTTACAATATCTTCTACATATGTCGGTTTCAGTATATCATCACCTCCCAAAACCTTTAACCATTCACCTTCAGCGACACGACAACCTCGGTTACAGTTAGAAGAAATACCTGTATTATAAGGTGCTGTAATTAAGTCGGCTTTGACAAAACGTTCTTTATTCTGTTTTATCCATTCTTTCACAGATTCTACCGTATTATCTGTTGGGGAGCAGTCATCTGAAACTATTAGTTCGATATTCTTATATGTCTGTGCTTTAATACTATTAAGAGTCTCAATAATATAAGGCATAGAATTATAAGTGATAACTACAATTGACACTAATGGGCAACAGGTATTTTCTTTTCTCATCGTATAATAATCATTAACTATTTTCAAGTTTAAGTTAAAATACAATATTACAACATCTGAAACCGATTAACAATCTCCACAACCCGTGCCACATTCTCTAAATCGATAGCTGGACCGATAGGCAGAGACAGTTCCTCATCAGCCAAGCGTTCTGTGACAGGTAACGAGAGTTGAGGAATGTTCCATGCCTCCTTACTGTAGCACTCTTGCTTGTGAGGTGGGATTGGGTAGTGGCATACAGTCCCCACACCATTTTCTTCGAGATAGTCGTGCAGACGGTCACGATTCTCCTTACCTTTCACAATGATTGGGAAGAGGTGATATGCGTTCTGCTCGTCAGGAAGGAGATCTGGCAGGGTGATGAGAGGATTGTTGATGTGCTCATAGTAGTAGTGAGCAACTTCCTTTCGATGTTGATTGTCCTCATTGAGATACTTCAGTTTCACATCCAGTACAGCAGCTTGTATTTCATCAAGACGGCTGTTGCGTCCTGCATACTTGAATACATACTTCTTCTGAGAGCCATAGTTGGCTAATGCGCGTACTGTAGCAGCGAGTTCCAAGTCATTTGTCGTGACAGCTCCTCCATCACCAAGTGCGCCTAAGTTTTTACCTGGATAGAACGAATGTCCAGCAGCATCGCCTATCGAACCTGTTACTCGTCCATCACAGAACTTACACCCATGACTTTGGGCACAATCCTCAACCAACTTCAAGTTATACTTCTTGCATAGCTCGCCAATCTTTTCCGTATATGCTATGCGTCCATACAGGTGTACTATGGCTATGGCTTTGGTTCTGGGTGTAATCAATCCCTCAATCAGGTCATCATCAATCTCCAAAGTGTCTGCCTTGGGCTCACAAAGCACTGGCACCAAGCCATTCTCTGTTATGGCAAGAATGGTGGCAATGTATGTATTGGCTGGGACAATCACCTCATCTCCCGGCTTCATTACCCCCATCTCGATATATGCACGAAATATCAATATGAGAGCATCCAAACCATTGGCACAACCAATGGTGTACTTTGTACCAACGAACTCTGAATAATCCTTCTCGAACTTTTCGTTTTCAGCACCTTGAAGGTACCAGCCATTGTTTACTACTCGAGTAACAGCTTCGGTAAATTCTTCGCCATGAAGAGCGGTGACCTCCTTGAGGGACAGGAAAGGAATCTCTATCATGATTGTTTTTTTGTTGTTTAATAGTTGATTTCAGAATTGTCGTGCACATTACCATCCTTGTCGCAAAATTGAAGATCAAGAATCTTGTTGTCCTTGGTAATATATCCCTTCATCTGAGCAGGATTGCCCATCCAGAGGGTATTCTTTGGGATATTCTTGGTGACAACAGAACCTGCTCCAATCATAGCGTGACTGCCGATGGTAATGCCTGGAAGGATGGTAGAACCTGCACCAATAGATGCGCCTTTGCAAATCTTTGTGGTAAGCAGCTTCCAGTCCTTATTCTTTGCTCGAGGATATAGATCGTTGGTGAAGGTACAGTTTGCACCAATCATCACGTTGTCTTCAAGCTCTATACCGTCCCAAATCTGCACACCACACTTTATGGTACAGTTGTTACCTATTTTCACTTCATTTTCTATGAGACAATGAGAACAAATATTACAGTTCTCACCAATCTTAGCATTAGGGAACACTACACAGAACTGCCATATATTTGTTGACTCTGGGATATTATCGCACATACAATCTGCTAATCTATGTATCATAAACTTACTATTTCAAAATATTTACTATGATGGGCTCAATAAAATAATCCACAAAAAAAGAACTAAGATTTCCGATATTCCATAAATTCCTCATAGTCACGAATGTAGTCTTCAGCCTTATATAGATCCGAGGCAAGCACCATACAAACTGCTCCAGAAGAGAAATCTCCAAGATTACGCCACATTCCAGGCTTAACATAAAGTCCTTGATAGGGTCTATTCAGAAAGAAACTCCGTTTGCATTTCCCATCATCAAGCGTTACTGTAAATGAACCGCTGGCAGCAACAATCAACTGTTCCAATTCCCTATGAGCATGCGAGCCACGATTCACTCCACCAGGAACATCATATAAGTAATACACTCGTTTAACGTCAAACGGAAGCGTCACTCCATTCTCCACCACCGAAAGATCACCTTTACGATCGCTGTGATGACGATTCAATTCTATTATCGAACAGTCAAAAACATTATATTT
>ODAJ011920762.1_pt1 | contig 21289 bp, 38 predicted proteins | sample 1539241 | NCBI WGS metagenome assembly ODAJ01 (sample SAMN02144231, study PRJEB22623) | gut metagenome | biome: sheep rumen | host: Ovis aries | place: New Zealand | reverse complement strand
TTGTAGTCATTGTGGTAAACATTACGAAATCCAAGATTGCCTGCCAAGTGAAGAAGACGAATATCCATATTTTAACGATGGTGAATAATCTTGTGGAAAAATGGGATAATTTTGGTTATATATAAAAATTTTGATTAATATGAGCTGGTTAAAACAAGAAAGTGAAGAGGATGGGATTAAATGGGTTGTTGATTGGATAAACGGCTGGGATATTACCGTTACCAAAGGTGACCATGTTGAACACGAAAATATTGGTGGTTATGAACCACGTTGCGGTGTTGATGCCCTGGATTTGTACAGAATCGAAGAGACATTGTATAAACTCATCACCAAATTAAAAAAGGAAAATTTCATCACCAAATTAAAAAGGTTTATAAAAAAAAAGAAATAATATGGGAGAAACATTAGAACAGAAAAAAAGGCGTTTATATAACGCAATGTCCCACGAGGACCTTGTTGAGGAAATTTTGAAACGTGACGAACAGGACGACAAAACCAGTATGCGTAGTATCGCCAAGTCAGCTATCAACGATGAACTTATTAAAGCGATGCAGAAGACTCTGTTGAAAAAAATAGAGGACCCGAATATTGTGGACGAAATTGTTTTGCACAAGACCAGTTGGGGCGCAATTGAACCAAGTGATGTGTTGAGAAATATTTTTGCTAGGGCTAATACAGATGGTTTGGTAAAAGAATTCCAGGATGGATTGTGTGAGACATTGAAAACCAAATATAAGGAAATCTGTGAGCGTGTTATGTACCAGGTGTTTTTGAATGGGTTGACTGACAATAACATATTCAGAAGCGCTGTTGATGAAGTTATTAGTAATCGAGAATATTAATATGAGAAACAACAAAGAAATTACCGCAGGATATGTTGGTATGAAGATTAAAATCGCCCTGCCAACTTCTTGGTGCCAAGTAAAATCTAATTCACCGATACAATGGCTTAAAGGCAAGGTTATCGAAATACCGATAAATAAGCAAACAGGTAAGCCTTGTGATAATGCGATTGTTGTGTCCATCTGGTCTAAAAAGGTTGGCAGGATTGACAGAATGTTGTGTTTTAAGAAAGAAGACGGTAAATTTGACCACGTAATCCAACAATTACATTAATATGAAAAAGTTTTGAGATAATTTGTGGAAAAAACCACTAAAATGCGGTTATATAGAAAACTTAATCAAAATGAACAATAATCAAAACTATTTTGAAAGATTGAAAAAGAAGCACATATGTGCTGAGTGTACCAAATGGGATTGTGGTGAATTCTGGGGCACCAACCTTAATGGTGGCAACCACGGTGTTATTGTTGAAAGCCAGGGGCTCTGTTGCCGTTGGAAAAAGAAACGCAGACCCACATGGAACTATCACCCCGTGTGCAAGTATTTTGACCCACGAGAGAAGACTTCATTCATATACAGTGGTCAGGGTATCCCCGATGAGGAGGAAATGAACTACATCATGGAAAACGTCGAGGAAGTGTTGAATAACGCATTTAAAGATTAACGCTTATGGTTTGGTTTGGTCTTGGAATTATTAGTTTACTGTTTATTTGGATAGCTATTATCTGTATTGAAGCCGATAAAAACAATAAATATCTTAGTGAACAAAACACTGAAGAAAGACGGATAGAAGTAAAGTATACAGAAGAAAAGCATAAGAAAACTAAAATTAAACTGTAAAATATGGGTAGATTATTAAAACGAGTGCCACTTGATTTTGACTGGCCAATGAAAAGTATCTGGAAGGGGTATATTAACCCTTATAATTCCATTAGATGTCCTTATTGTTATGATGAATTGCGTGATTGCAGTCAAGGGTATACAAAGGAAGCCAACGCCTATAGAAATACATTTTATGGTTTTATGAACGATTGGCCATACGTTCCACATCCATACAATTTACGCCAGCAATATTGTCCTCAATCAAAGCCTTATTCACTTGAAAGATGGGAGTATGACTTTCTTATCAGCGACAATGAATACCAAACTAGAAAAAGGCTTTTCGGTGACGGAGAAGTACCCGCTTATGAATATATTAAAGAATATTTTCTTAGATATGGGACTATGAATTTTGAGGGTACGATAGAATATGCATTAACAGAAGAGTATTGCCGTCGTAATGGATATGAAATTTTTTGCCCTCATTGTAAAGGGAATGGAGTCCTTTTCATTAATAATGAAATCGAGAAGTTGCATGATGAATGGGAAAAGGTTGAGCCACCTGAGGGTGAAGGTTATCAACTCTGGGAAGACACTTCCGAGGGTAGTCCTCAAAGTCCAGTGTTTGCCACTCTTGAAGAATTGTGTGAGTGGTGTGAGGATAACGCAAACACTTTCGGTCCGTATACAGCTACCAAGGAGGAGTGGATGCAGATGTTGAGTGAAGATTTTGTTCATCACACCGAAGGAAATATAACATTTATGTAATATGAGTCAGAATCACAATGGAATTGGCTTGGATGAACTTAAAGTAGCTCTCGGAGTAACGACACAAAGAGAGTGCGGTTCTAGATTTGGTATAGGGGATACCGTATACGCTTCGGTTGACTTTGAAACAATAAAGCAGTTTAAGGTTAGTTGTATTTTTGAAGTAGGTTCGAAGACAGAAATTTGGTATCGTCTTGAACCACTGCAATTTTTACCAGAAAGTCGTGTTTTCAAAAGTGTATCTGAATGTAGAAATGATTTAATTAGAAGGTATAACAATGGAAATTAATATACAAGTTAAAACAAGGTTTGAAGTTGGGGATACCGTTTATTGGTTAAAGGATACCACAAAAGAGATATTTAAATGTAAAATCATTGATATCGTTGTTGTTTGTCAAGCTAAGGCTTCAATTAAAAGTTGGTATTCATATGGTTTAGAATCTGATGGAAAAATTATAAGTGTATATGAGGAACAACTTTTTAAAACAGAATATGAAGCAAAAATTGCTTTAGGAAATATGTTTTAATATGGCAAAGATAATCAGATATTGTAAGCTAACTGAGGACCATGTGGGTGACAATGCTTTTGATGTTTCTCGTGCAGGGATTTTGGGAAATCCATATACCCATATAAAGAATAGAGATACAAAAGCCACGGTCAAAGTAAAGACCAGGGAAGAGGCTATTGAGTTGTATAAAGCCTACTTCAAGAATATGATGGAGTCGGATGACCCCAGGTCAAAACCGTTCCAGCGTGAGTTTAGGAAGATAGTTGACGCATACAAAAAATATGATGTTGTGTATATCGGCTGCTATTGCCATTTGAATGAGTCTTGTCATGGTGATTTCATCATCGACCAGGTAATAAGGACGGCGGTAAGAGAATGTATCTTGGAAAAAGCTAAACAAGTTACTCCTTCAGACCCTTGCTAAAGAATGGGTTGTCTTTCAGGGTTTCAATAGTTTCTTCAATTTTCTCACAAGTCTCGTTAAACTTGAAAACAACATCGTTTGGTAAATTAAACCATTCGCCGTGGATTCGATAATTACTATATTTTGAATGAAGCATTTTTTCAATCCTAAAAGGATATCTGCTTTTATACCAGTTGGTTATATGCAGCTCAGTGGAGTTACCAGTTTGTAGCTCCATTATACGTTTCTCAATGGTGCCTTTCGTGACACCAATCTTGAAGCGGTCGTTTTGCGGGTCGCAAATCAAATATACAAATCCGTCTGTTTTTGCCATATAAATAATTTAATATATTTTGTGGAAAAAACAACATAAATTTGGTTATAGATTAAAATAAAAATAATAACAATGACACAGGAAAAATTCAAAGAAATAATCGCTTACATTGCCGAGTGTATTAAGGGCAGTGAGTTTGAAAACCACGTATTTGCGGTTGGCGGTTGTGTCCGTGATACCTATATGGGTAACGAAATCAAGGACATTGACCTCTGCATTGACCTGCCAGATGGTGGTATGAAGCTTGCTGAGTTTCTTCATAAGAAGAAGGTCCTCACTCGTCCTCCTGTGGTTTATCCTACCTATGGTACCGCAATGTTTAAGTTCAAGAAGTTCAACCAGGACGAAATCGAGTGTGTCCATACCCGTGGTGAGCAGTACCACGACAAGAACAGCCGTAATCCAGAGACTTGCTTTGCAAGCATTGAGGAGGACTGCATTCGTCGTGACCTTACCATGAACGCCCTTTACATGAACGTCACAAGTGGTGAGATTCTTGACCTTACTGGCAAGGGCCTTGCTGATATCGATGCTTGCCTTTGTCGTGTGACCAATGATAGCCCAGACATTGTGTTCGAGGATGACCCTCTTCGTATTCTCCGTGTCATTCGTTTCGCCGTCAAGTACAACTTTTACATTGACGACAAAACAATGGATTCAATGAAGAAAAACGCTGACCGTCTTGCCATCATAACCCAGGAGCGTATCACTGACGAGTTCAACAAAATGATGATGACCAAAGACCCAGCCAGAGCCATTTGTCTCATTGGGTTTGTCGGTGCCATGAAATATGTTCTACCAGAACTTGAAGAGACTTATGAAATGGGTCAAAATGCATACCATTTCGGAACTGTGTGGCAGCACACTCTTGCTGTAATTGAGCAAAGTGGTAAAAAGGAGGCTTATCTTCCTGTACGAATTGCTTGTGTGCTTCATGACATTGGTAAGATTAGAACCAGAAGCGTCGGTGAGGATGGCCGTGTCCACTTCTACGACCACGAGAACATTGGCGCTGACATGACTCGTGAGATTATGCACAGAATGCGTTATCCTAACGACATCACCGAGGAGGTGGCTTTCTATGTCAGAACCCACATGGTTACCAAGAGCTGGGGTGATGACCTTAGCCACATGAAGATGAAATCACTCCGTAAGCTCATGTTCAAGTGCAAGACCGCCGAGCGTTTCGAACATCTTATGGATGTTATTGACGCTGACAATAAGTCACATAAGAAAGAGCATTGTCTTAACAACCAGGTTACTCGTATTCGTGAGGTTGTTGCCAAGGAGCTTGCCGAACACACTTCAATGTTTGGTTACAAACTCCCAATCAATGGTGAGGATGTAATGGCTGCGATGAACATCGATGGTGGCCCTATGGTGAAGAGATACCTTGAGCACTGCCAGAAGCTTGCATTCAACAACCCAGAGATTACTAAGGAAGAGTGCCTTAAGCAAATTAAGAACTACAAAATTAAGTAAAATGATTGAGAAAAATTCAAACTTGGATTAAATAATATGACAGCCCAAGAATTTATTAAAAAAGGTAGGACATTTCTTATAATCACCATTGCTGACGAACTGTTGGTCAGAACCTACAAAAGTAATCAGATAGGCTTTAGAGAAGAAAATGAAACGATTCTTGAAATTAATGAAGCGGAGTTCTATGATAATATTTTTATTGGATGTAACACAGAAGTAACAGAGCTTTGTATTTCGCACACAGAATATGATGATGGAAATACACGCCAGGTCCTGATATATGACTGCAACGACTGGAAAAGCCTTGAACTTGCATACAATAAACTCAGGGAGATTTCAGATAGGCTGAGCAGCATGAAAAAGGAAATCGACAACTACATCAATTTCGTGTATTACGATATGGACGAGAAACGTAGAATACAAAACAATTAATATTATGGGAAATTTACTTGAAGATTATTACAATGCCATGAATTCTGGCGACGAATGGCGTTATGTGAACGCCGAGGAAATCAGGAAGAAAATCGAAGACGAGAAAGAAGCTGCTTCCTGGAACGGTCGTGAACCCGACTATAACTATGGTAACGAAATGGGAGGTTAAAATGGATAGAAAGAAATACGGAGAGATTATCGTTGACCAGATTATCAACGATTACAAGAACAGCAAGGAATTTAGTGATGATGCCAGAAGATTCGTTTATCGTTGGCTGGATATCATATTGAACTTTAAAATCGCTGGTCTTGGTGATAACCTTGCCAGAAATCTTGAAGGAAAAAACGAGGTTACGGAAGAGGAGAAAAACAAATTTATCGTTGGAATGGCTGAATATGGTCGTCTCAAGGAGAATATGGACAAATTGTTTGATTTGATGGATACTGACGAAGCTGGCACTTTTCGTCCAATACCAATTAATTATTAATATATGGATTTAATGGATTTGTGTGACGAGGGGCTTGAATATGCTCAGAAAGCGTGGGATAAAGCTCCAACAGATAGTACTGAAGAGGAGTTGGCAAAATGTTTTCGTACCCTTTTCTGTATATTTAAAGAAATGTTGCAAGATGACGATGATTGGGAACCTATAAAAATTAAGTAGTATGGGAAAAAAGAGTTGGATAGAGGAAGGCCTCACCCCAAAGGAAATGTATGAACCAATTATCAAGCATTTCTCACAGGGTAACATGCCTGAACCTGATTATGATACAAGTATGATGCATCACAGTGATGATGAAGATTATCCGTCTGTTGAGGATATGTATGAGCCTATGAAACATTTTCAAGACGATTAACTTAAAAATGGTAGATAATGATACACAACCAATTAAAATAGATTAAATGACTAAGACAACATTCATAATGCATGACTGGAAAGAGGGTGAAAAGTTATACACTTTTACGTTTGCCTCTATGTTAGGAATATATTTTCCAGTCGAAATTATTGAAACTGAATACAAAATCGGTCGCGATGGGTATTTAAAGTATTGTTGTAACGATTTGTTTTTTACTCATAGTGATGCTGAATTTGAGTTTAATAGTAGGCGTGATTACGCTAAAAGCCGTTATAATAAAAAAATCAACGAGCTTATGCAAGAAATACAAAACATTAGAAATTCAATGTCATTCTATAAATTAACATAACAATGATACATCCAGACAAAGAAATTTGGGATAAAATGAAATTGAACCCAGAACGGTTTGAATATGTTCCCATACCTACGGCGGTGTGGCGTATAATCAAACCTAAAGTGGGGGATAAGGTACTTGTATGCCACTATGTGCATAAGGATGACGGTGGTCGAAGTCTTGATACGGATACAGAAAGAACATTGCTTTTGCATTATGTAAAATATGATGGGTATACAGCTTGGCAAGGTGGCGGGTATTGTTTCACACACTATATCAAGGAAGAGAAACTGAAAGACAAAATATTACAAATTGCCAAGGAAATTGCTAATGACTGGCCAGAATATGCCGTAAAACACCGTAAAAAATAAATAAAATTAATATGATTAGAGAAAATTTAAATGAATTGATTAAGGAAGCAATGCTTAATCACGACAATGTGCGCTTGAACGTAATGCGTTCAATTAAGGCAGTTTTCACTAAATTTGAAAAGGATAACTCGGGAATCACTGATGCTGATGAAGAGAATCTTTTGTCGAAGTTGGTTAGCGAACACGAGGATTCAATCGAGAAGTATACCAAAGGTGGCCGTAAGGACCTGGCCGATATTGAGGAGAAGGAGTTGAAAATCCTTATTGAATATGCACCAAAGCAGCCGACCGAAGAAGAAATCATCGACCTTACCAGGAAGATTATCGCTGAATTCGAAACAACCAATGGCCGAAAGGTCACCATGCGTGATATGAAAGTCATTTTGGGTGAGTTGCAGAAAACCTATCCAAAGGCAAATGGAAGTGTTGTATCCAGTGTTGTAAAAGCGTCATTGTAAGTATGGAAGAGTTCGGTAATATAGAAGACTTTTTTGTTGGTGAGCCTATCACATTAGACCCAGAGGTGGAAAAGACTATTAACGAACATATGGAAAATTTTGAGATTGAAAGGTGTAAGCGTGAAGCTGAAGCCATTGAGAAATCAAAACACATTTATTTAACGGTTTAATATGGAATCACGAAAATATACTCAAGAGGAAATCACTGAAATGGAGAGACAGGCTGAGGAACGTTCTGAGGCCATTTCGAGAGCCCTTTATGAATTCAATCGAATGCTTCAAAAGAGAGAAAAAACACGTGAGGAGTGCTACATGTACCTTTTTGAAAAAGAACGTGAGATTGAAGATAAATATGGAGTGAATACTTCCTTTAGCTTTCTTTATCCAGAGTGGATGTTTGAGGTTGAAGACACTTATGAACTCAATAAGCAGAAAATGAAAGAGTGGTCGGAACAATACAAGAGTTATAGGGATGAGATTTCCAAATTACAAAAATAATTTGTATATTATTTATACAAATAATTAAATAAATACATTATACAAATGGAATATCCATATTTAGGTTTTAAGAATGCTGACGGGTCGTCAACCTTGTCAAACGACAGCGTTGTTGTGTTTTTCACCAGTGAGAACCAAGGCGTTGTGGTACACAATAATAGTGAAGTTAAATCAAATGATTATTTTGGTAAGTACGGAACATTCAATGAGGATGATTTCTACTTCTATCCAGAGGAAAATACAGTCATACTTCAAAACTGATTAAATAAAACAAAATGGACGTAAAAATTAACAAGCTCACAGCCGACGGGTTTCTATTGAGCGAGGTATCAAGACTGTCAAAACGCGGTGTTAGTATTGCGGTTGATTTTGACAGTACAATATGTCTTACTGATGGTTATCCACACATTGTCGGGCCAAACAGTGGATGTTTCTCCACTCTTCATAAATGGCAGGATATGGGATGCAAGATTCTGTTGCATACCATGAGGCATGATGAAGATTTGGACATGGCTGTTAACTGGTGTAAGGAACAAGGGTTTACATTTGATGGTATTAACTGTAATCCAGAAAATGATGACAGAGACCCATATTGCGACAAAATGTACGCAGTTTTCTACATCGACGACAAAGCTTTTGGTGTACCATTGCTACGTGATAACAATGGTATTGTTAGGGACCATGTTGACTGGTATGAGATTGATAGAATGTTTACTCCGTTATTGAAAGAAATAATAATTAAATTAAAAGAAAACAACAAATGGTTAGGAAAAGATTTGTGTTCGTAAAGGACTTTTCAAACGTCGCTGGTGGCGTTATCAATAAAGGTACTACAATCGACATCGTTGGTTCAAATATCTTTATGGAGAGCAACACATTCGGTGGCCAGGTGATTGACCCTTATATGTGTGACATGCTACAGAAATTCATTGAGGAACAATATGCTTATGAGCAGCGGACTGGTCATCCAGACTTCCTTCATGAAATTCCAGTACCTTACAATAAAGCATAAGCATATGTCAACATATTGTCACCGTATATATGAAATCAAAACCCCAGAAGGTAACTGGGTAGCCCTTGGAGAAATAACTGATAATTTCCATGGGTTTGATAGATGGCGGTTCAAACATAGTGACAGAGGGCTCCCGAATGACAGTACAGTAAAGAAAGCAGATTTACTGGATAAGGAAGACGGAAAAGAGTACACTTATGGCTATTCATATGTCACCATTGGCGAATTGAATGAATTAGCCAATAAAGAAACCGCCAATCTAAAAGAGTTTATTCTTAAGAAAATCCACGAACAGCCAAACACCAAGATAATTGACAGGATTGATTTCATTGCTAAGGCCGTGTTGGACACTTATAACCCAGCTAAATACGATGAGTATAATGAGGAATTTTCCAACGAGGGTGAATATGATAACATGGATTATTTTGATGAGGAGTTCGATGAGTACATCCAGTCTTACGATGACATGTGTTCAGAGTTGTACACTTTGAGTGGTTTCTGTGAGAGCTTTAAAGATAAGTACAATAAGGAACATTACTATAATCCAGAGAATAAGGGTGAAAAGAAGTATTTCATCCCAAAGGAAAATGAACAAAGAATAGTATATTATTTTGATTGAGTATGGCTTTTGATACATTAAAATCTGAAACCCAAGAGGAAGAGTTCAACCGATTGGCCGAGGCGTTTCACGAAGAGAATATTGAAGCTAACAGTTCTGGTTTGGAACCGTTAGTTTCTGATATTACAGATACTTGTGCGGTTCTGTTGGAGCAGGTGCAGAATTTTGTCAAAATACACAATGGATTAAAGGAAGACACCCCTTCGGTTGATGCAATATGCGATGCCAGTTATAATTTCCATAAGGTGGCATTTATGATGTATACTTGCATGGATGAACTCTACAAAACCATTGACACAAGTTGGTATCATGAGGGAAATTCTTTATTAAATTCGATAGAATATGAAGATTCTTGTGGAAAAAAAGGGCCAGAATTGGTTATAGAATAAAATTAAAAGAAAATAACATGGATACAAATAAAAATATGCAAAATAGTCCGATTGTGAAGAAAATACCTCAGGTATACTTCACGTCGGACCTTTAACTCCATTTCGGCCATAAAAACATATTAAAGTATTGCCCTGAACGAATTAACAAAATCAAGGAATGGGCTGACGAGCGTGGATTAATCGTCACCGAAGACAATATTGTTGAGTTGATGGACCGTTGGCTTATCGACTTGTGGAACTCACAGGTTGGTAAGAAAGACAGTGTGTACATTTTGGGTGACTTTTCTTTCCACAATGCCGAGGAGAACAAACAGTTACTTGGCAAGCTTCATGGTAAGAAGTTCCTTATCCTTGGAAACCACGATGGTAACTCTGACAAGTTAACCAACTACTTTGAGCAGATTACCCAAATTAAGGAGTTGAAGTACAAGGACGAGAGTGGTGAGACATTTTGCTTTGAGCTGTGCCACTACGCTATGGTCACTTGGAATCGCAAGGAACACGGAACCATTCAACTCCACGGTCATTCACACGGCAATCTTGACGGTTTCAATGCCGAGGCTCCCGACCTTAGGGTTGATGTTGGAATTGACGGCAAACTTGCCAACTATAAGTTTTTGACTCCAGATGACATCCTGGTATATTTCTACCAGAAAGCAGCAACCAAGGACTTCCAGAAATATGTCCAGGCGTTGCGTAATAAAGAAAAAGAAGCCGAGGAGGAAAATGTATGAGTTCACATTTTAGAACACTGTTAGTGATTGGTGACAATCACAAAGAAATCGCTGCCAAATATAGTCTTGACACTCAGGTTGAACCTTATATAAGGTATAAATTTGATGATGCCGAGACTCTTCACGTTAAGTACCTTAAGGTCTTGGAGGAAATGATTAAAAAATACCAGGATATCAGTCCGAGACTTGCTGAGAAGTACAGGGATATGTACGACGAATACCGTGAAATGGACGACTTTGAATACTATCAACAGTTGACCTACGGTTGCAAGTACGACGATAATGGTGATGCTTGGTCAACCGAGAACCCCAAGGCTGCATACCAGTATGAAAAGTGTTATGACAAGCGCATACGCCAGGACCAGAGGAATGAGGCTAACTTCAGTAATCCTTTAATCTTAAAGGACGGTAAAAAGGCTTATTCAGCTTTAATGAAGGAAATTGACTGGCCAAAGAACCACATGTATAACACCGAGATTTATCAGGCCGCATGGGATATCTGTGTGAATGGTAAAGAGCCAAAAACCAAAGAGGAGAAACTGATTAAGCAGAATTTCTTCAGAAGACAGGATTATTTCAGAAATTTCAAGTCTGCTGAAGAATATATCAGTCATAATTGTTCTTTCTGGTGCTATGGTGTAGCCACTGAAGAAAAGTATGTATGTGGCGATGGCGACAATGCAATTGATTGGACAACCAAATTCTATGACAGGTTTATCAAAGATTTACCTGGTAATGAAAGGCTATCAATTTACGAAATAAAATTGTTATAAATTGTTAAAAATTTCTAAATGTCCAATAATTTTGTATATTAATGGTATAATAATTAGATAAAATTATACGTTAATGAAAATACTTGAATTGACAGGTAACGCCGACGATTTGCTATGCGTCGATAAAGACGGCCAGATTAAGTGCGTAAGTGCCGTAAAGCTACATAATAATAAGGATGCAAAAGATGAACCTTGTGACTTGGACATTACATTGACTTCATTCTCAGTCGATGGGTCATGCAAACACAAGACACTTGACCAAGTGCTTGGTCATCAAATTCGCTTCACCTTAGAGACGATTGACTAACGGAAAATGAATATACTGGACATACAAGCAAACAATATATATGCCGTGGGTGATATTCACGGATATTTCAGTTCTCTCATATCAATGATTAAACGGTATGAGATAGTTGATTCTTGCATTATTGTTTGTGGCGACTGTGGTCTTGGCTTTTATGGGTGGGAGTCAACAAAAGCCCAATTAAAAAAACTTAATGATGTTTGCAAAAAGCACAATGTCAATCTTGTCATGTTCCGTGGAAACCATGATGACCCTTCGTTCTTTACCCAGGGTAGCATCACTTCAAATATTATACCAGTCCCTGATTATACGGTAGTTAACGAACATATCATATGTGTTGGTGGTGGAACTTCAATAGACCGCCAGTACCGTATGGCGTTGAAAGATAAGTACGTAAAGGAATACTTTCGTTATCATCCTAATTGCACCATCGAGGAGGGTATAGATAATACTCCGAATTTCTATTGGCCAGATGAACTGCCAGTTTATAATGAGAACGTAATGACTGAAATCAAGGAAGCTGGCATACAAATCACAACCGTATGTACACATACCTGCCCAAGTTTCTGTGACCCACCTACAAAAGATGGTATAAAAGAGTGGATTAAAGCCGACCCAGATTTGGATGTGTGTATTGATGAAGAACGTAATATAATGGACTGTCTGCATCAAAAATTATTGAACGACGGTCACCCACTTAAGGAATGGATTTACGGCCATTATCATCGTCATAACATGCAGGATATCTCTGGTGTGAAGTACATGATGCTTGGGGCTGTGACATATGATGGAGGTAACGTTGATTGGTGTGAGATAAGAATTTCATAAAATTTTTGTGGAAAAAACGCCCAAAATTTGGTTATGGTAAAAAAATTTATGTTATGCAGTTTATTGGAAATAAAGCAATGAGTACAGTTATTATAAACGGAGAACAATTTGATGTTCCCCATGGTTCCAATGTCAGTGTATCAGGAAACAAAGTCTACGTCAACGGTAAGTTGCTTGAAGACTGCAACAAAATAAAAGACAAAGATATCTATATTACTGTGAATGGTGATATGAAGAGCCTAACGGTGGATAATGGTGATGTCCATGTGGCTGGGAACGTTGGCACTGTTACGTGTGATACTGGAGATATTAACATCAAAGGTGACGTTAGCGGAAATGTATCTACAGACACTGGCGATATCCGATGCGGTAACGTTGGTGGAAATGTGTCTACCGACACTGGTGACGTATCACATACCGTTAGCCAGGTTATACAGAACATTAAAAATAAAATTAAATTTTAATATGACAGACGATACAAAAAAAGTAACAATTCAATTTGGCAGCATATTGCCGTTATTGTTGATTGCGTTCATTGTCCTGAAACTTTGTAATGTAATCACCTGGTCCTGGATTTGGGTATTGGCTCCGCTATGGGGTCCTATCGCCTTGGCAATTCTGATATTCTTAGTGGTTTTTATTGTAACGTTTTTATTCTTGAAAAATTAATTTCAAGTGGTGGGGAAGAGACTCGAAACGAAATTTTAAAAGAATAATAACTAAATTAAATTTTTATGTTTACAAAAAGTGACAATTATAAACAGGAGTATTGCGCCCAGATTGTAAAGATTGGTGAGCTTATTCCTATCGAGAACTCTGACTTCCTTGCCCGTACCGTGGTTAACGGTTTTAATGTTGTCGTCGGCAAAGACGATGTGAAAGAGGGCGAGATTATGGTGTACGCTAAACTTGAGACTGAGGTGAACGCTGATTTCCTTTCAGTAAACAACCAGTTTGAGATTGGTGAGCGCCATCTTAACAAGAACTATGAGGAGGTCCAGGCTCTTATCGACGAGGGTAAAACAGACGAGGCCAAGAAACTTGTCGGCTATTTCAACAAGTATGGCCGTGTCCGTATCGTCAAACTTCGTAAGTGCCCTTCAGAGGGTTGCTTGTTCAAAATCGACTCATTGGCAAAGTGGAAGCCTGAGGTCGCCAACTACGATTTCAGCCAGTGCTTTGTTCCTAATGAGGACGGTATTGTGGAGCCTTTCTGTTTCGACACCATCGGTGACGATTTGTTCGTAAAGGCTTGGGTGCCTCGTATCTCCAACAAGGAGCAAGCTAGGGCTAACAAAGCTGCTAAACGTAACCGTCGTTTAAAGAAGTTTGACCGTATGATTGAGGGTCAGTTCTCATTCCACTATGACACCAACCAGCTTGCCGATAATATGTGGCGTTTCAATCCTACTACTATGGTTACAATTTCAACCAAGTGGCACGGTACAAGCCACATCGTTGGCCGTGTGTTGGTGAAGAAACCGCTTCCCGCTTCACTTCCTCGTATGAGAGAGAATAAGAGGAAAGCCCGTCAGTTGAGATACCTTTACAAAGCTGAGCGCCGTTTCTACTGGCAGAAGTTTGTTGTGAAGAACAAAATTGATTCAATTAAGAATTATCTCAACAGCCAGTACACCGTTGACTACGGTAAAGTGACTTCTTCACGTGGCGTTATCAAGAATCAGTACATCAACCAGGGTGTAACCCATGGTTACTACGGTGTCGATATTTGGACCAGCTACGGCGACCTGCTTTACCCATATCTTATTGATGGTATGGAGGTGTTTAGTGAGATTGTCGGTTACGTAACTGGTGGTCAAAGCATGATTCAGAAGGGTTATGATTACGGTTGTTCCCCTGGAACCAATAAAATCATGCCTTACCGTATTACCATCAACAACCCAGAGGGTGGTGTTACCGAGTGGGATGTCATGGAGGTCTATGGCTGGACACTCCAGTTGCTTAAAGAGCACCCTGAGTTGAAAGACAAGGTTGTTCCTATCGACATCCTTTACCACGGTACTCTTGGCGACCTTTACCCAGACATCGACCCAGAGCAGCATTGGAACGACAACGTTCTTAAAGCCCTTCGTGCCGACAAGGAGCACTTCAAGATGGAGGAGAACGAGCCAGCTTGCAAGAACAAGGTTCCTCGTGAGGGTATCGTAATCCGTATCGACGGTGATGTCAAGTCAGAGGCTTTCAAGTTGAAGACTTATGCCTTCCTTGGCAAAGAGGCCGAGCTTATGGATAAGGGTGAGGTTGACATGGAAATGCAGGATGCTTACGGCGATGCATAACATTTTTAGGCGCATGATATTTATTAAAGAATAACTTATATAAGTAAAAATGCCCCGCTCTACTTTCTTGTAGAGACATGGAAAGAGCAACTGGAAGGTTGCTCTTTTTTTTATTATTTTTTTGTATTTATAAAAAATTTGTATATTAATAACAAATGAAAATAATCAACTAAATAACATTTTATGAAAAATAATTTTGAATTGATTCCGAGCCGTTCCAACAAGCTTGTTGATGAAAACGGCAACATTTATGAGAGTCTAAGACAGTTAGAAACCAAAATTGGCGTACAACATTCAGTGATTGGTAAGAAGCTTAAAAAAGACGGTTATTTCAAGTTTAATGGCGTTACCTATTATGCCGTGAACACCCGTCCAGTGGTCCAGAAAGCCGAAGATAACGCCCCTACAATTCCTTCTGAGGAACAGGCCGATTTCGAGGAATTCAAGAAAATGAAGGATGTAAGAAACCTTGGTTTTACCACCTATAAATTTAATTACACTCCAAAGGAACAAGGTTCACGTTATGCCGTCGCTCTTTTCTCAGACGCTCATATTGAAGAGACCGTCAATCCATCATCAGTGCTTGGCATGAATGAATACAACATTTCTATTGCCGAAAAACGTATCCAAGCTTATTTCGAGAATCTTTGTGAGTGTCTTATCGAAGATAAAGTTGACGACCTTATTTTTGCATCCCTTGGTGACACCATTTCTGGTTATATCCACGATGAATTGGCCCAGTGCAACGGTCTTTCACCTCTTGAGGCCACTTACAAGGCTCAGAGTCTTATCTACGGTGGTTTGAAATATCTTTGTGAGGAAACCAACCTCAATTCAATCAAATTTATTGGTATTGTCGGTAATCACAGCCGTACCACCAAGAAAATCCAACACGCAAACGGTTTTAAGATGAGCTACGAGTGGCTTATGTACCAGAACATCAAGAAGTTCTGTGAAATGGATGGTTTACCAATTGAGTTCTGCATTCCAGAGTCAGAGGTGGCTATTGTGAACTCACCAGATGGTCAAAAGTTCATCTTTGCACACGGTTTCCAGATTAAGGGTGGCGGTAACGGCACTGTTTGTGGTATTTACCCAGCATTGAACCGTTTGGCTCTTAAATGGGGTAAAGTGTTCGGCCAGGACCGTATCTATATCGGTCACTTCCACCAGTGTGTGTCAATCAACAACGCAGTTGTGAACGGTTCAATTATCGGCTTCAACAGCTTTGCTTTAACTAATGGTATGGCTTATGAGGAGCCAGCCCAAATGTACGAAGTGTACGACACCAAGATTGGCCAGCTTTTGACTCGCAAAATTTATTGCAAATAATATAAAAGAAATTGTTATATGGAACCCTATACAACAACAAATAATTTAACACTTAATACAGCCCCCGCCGATAAGTTCAAAGAAAGGGTTGAAAGGTATCTCAAAATGTCGCACCAGACATTGGCTGAACTGTTGGCTATGCGTGATGAAGACAACGATAGAAAATCTGAGGAACCAATCTCTCCAAACGATTATCCTTGGATGCAGCCACTTCAGCCTAATCAGCCTTACAATCCATATCAATATACCAAATGGTGTCCATTAGTTACTGGTGGCCAGTGCACCAATCCTTTCGGCGATTGCATTAATTGCCCATATCATGGTTATGGTGTCACATATTCATCAAATACCACCACGGTGTCAAGCCAATTCCAGAACCCACAAGATAAAAAGAATTCGGATAACAAAACTGAGTAATAGTATTGAGACTAATTAGAAGAAAGTGACTTATTTAAAGTCGCTTTTTTTTTTACTTTTTTATCCAAAACATTATATTTATATTATATAATAAATTCAATATTATGAAAATGAAATTATTTGAATCAATTCTAAATAATGTAATCCAAGAATCTATGGGTGAGGCTGTTGTCAATCCTAACGATACTTCAAAAGATGTATTTACCGTTAAGTCATTTGATTTTAAGGGTGACGTAAGAATTAAAATTACGGTTCCAGTAGATGGTGAAGATGCTAAAAAGGTGGAGGCAATGATTGCTAATGGCCAGCTTGACAATAAGATACTTAGACAGAACCAATTAACTGTTGTTGTACCAAAGGATGATGTGAATGACCCTAATTCTGAAGGTTATCAGAAAATAATCCAATTATGCCAACTTGTATCACAGTTAGGTAAATATGGCCAGATTAACCCAGAAGAGGTTGTTAGGGAAGCCCAAGCAACAGGAAAGAATGCGGTTACTTCGGAGAGAAAAGCTGAGGCAACACAAAGTGAAGATGTTTTATGGGATAACTTTGTAAAAAGGTTTGATTCCCCAAGAATTCAGACATTGTTGCAGTCTTTCCACGCTTACATGCCAGTAGGTGCTTTGGATGACAGATATTCAGACAGAAATATTGCTAGAATTCTTTCACAGGACCAGAAACGTATTAGAGCTGGTAAACCACCTGCAACATTTGTCTATAAGCCTCAGGATTGGAGAATTTTGAATAGACGAATTAAAAGCGATGCCATCCCGTTTTATTTGATGTACCATAACAAGGGTGATGAACCAGGTAATGATGCTTACGAGATACATACAGATAAATCATTAGGTGCTGACAAACAAAGAATTATTGGTCAACAGAAAGCAAAGGATTGGGCTAAAGGCTTGCAACAAGCGGGTGGACGTAAGTTAGGCCTTTGGAGAAATGCTGATAATGGTGCTAGAAGAGTTGCTAATAAGGCTAGTGGTTATGGTTGGGATGTGTACTATGATGTTGCTGATACCGAACCAATTCCAGGTCTTGAAGATTTATGGAACGACCCAGAGAGAGAAGGCTTGGTTGATAACATCAGATGGGTTCCGACCAAGGCTTCAATGGGTAAAGCTGCCAGTGATAGTGATATGTCACCAGAAGAATTCCAAGCTGCCATGGGTGGTATTGACACCAAGTTTACCCTGGCTGCACATAATGCTCTTAAACGAGTCTGTGCTTTTATAACCGCAGGTGAAGACTTAGGTGATAAAGTTATAGCCATTCGCAGTCGAAAGGGTTTACCAATGAAAGAGGATGGTAGTGTTGATATGGAAAAAGTTAAAGAAGAAATCTTTGATATGGCAACCGCTTTTGCTGCCAAGGAACTACTTCATTATGCTAATCCTAAAACTCGTATTCCTAGAGCTCAAATGGTTGCTTGTATGTATGTCGGTGCTCACAGAATTGACCCAGACAAGGCCATTGAGATATTCAGGGGGTTGGATAAAGAAGCCATTACAGCAAAAGCTGATGACGTAAGGTTCTCATATAAGACTGTTTATAACAAATTGGCTACTTCAATTAAAACAACTATTGAGACAGACCAGAATAAAGCAGCACAAGCAAAACCAAAGAAAGCTATGGAAGAAAACTTTAATTATGATAATGTTCAACAAGAACAAACTGCAATGGGTGGTGATGCAATGCAGAAAACTAGAAACCAATTCTATAATGCCATCGATAATTTTATGGGTAACCTTGGTATTGAAAAAGATGGCCAGGATGAGGATGATATGAATATGTCACCAGAAGAAATAATGATGAATGAGGCTAAATTTTATAGCTTGCTTAATAAGATTAATAAGTCAAGATTCTAAAATGTCGTTTTTAACGGAAGATATTAGCGAATATGTTAAAGGTATCAATACCTTGGATGATATGAAAACCTATCCAGGTGGCCGTATTCTATATCAAAGGACAGCGAGTGGTGTCAGTCTTAGTGATACAAAAGCTGTCCGTGATGTTCTTAGCAATATTCGCAGATGTGGTTTATCCAGAGAGTTTGGCGGTACAAACGGAGAAGCCTATGGCGAGGGATTATACACATCATTGACATTACGCATGTGTCAAGGTAATAGTTCTGCTTATGGACATATAATCCTTAAATTATGGGTCCCTGGTTTTAATAGATGCCTTATCGACCCTGGTTTTCGTGAGTTTGGCGAGGATTTGGCTGTAGCTGTACACGGAAAAGATGCCCCATTCCAGTTGCAAATCCAAAAACTGTTTAAGCCTGAGTATGCTAATAAATACAAGCATTGCAGGAGTGTAGGGCAGATTTGTGGTTATGGCGATGGTATATTCCAGGAGAATGACATCGATGGCATTATTTACCACTGGCTCAATCAACAAAATGGTGAGCATTGGGCATGTGTTTGGAAGGATTATAAGAGAGTATTTCCTCTTGCATATAGTCTAGATTATGGTAAGACTTTTCATCCACTTGGCGATGAGGAAACATTAGATATTACATTGAAAAGTTGGGAACCTAGCAGATTGTTAGGGGCTGATATAAATAAATATAAAAATGCCAAAGAAGCAAGGGTCGTTAATGGATATATGAGATTGGAATTCAATGAAGGTGGTTATAATTTTATCGACCCCAAAAAAGGTAGAAATGTAACATCTGCTGTTAATTTTACCAAGGCAACAGACGCTGATGAAAATGGTGTTGCTGAAGTTCTTTACAATGGTAAACGTTTCTTTTATCACATTCCAACCGATACCATATATGAATATGACAGCGAAATGGACAGCGAGACTCTTATTGAAGTAGGTGAAGATTACGATATGCTATTAGGCACTTCAAAGGATTTACCGTCAATCGCCAGTAGTGGTAATATGGCCATGGAGGAAAGTATAATCAAGGTAAAAGATTTGATTAAAGAAGACCTTGATGAATACATTCCAGGTGCTGATAGGAGCACCATTCGTGACAGAAGTAAAAACGGATTGGTTACATTCTATCGTTTAAGTTTACCTGACCAGGTAAAAAGTATCGCTGCAAACGGGTTCACAAAGGAATTCCGTGGTAGCGGTAGAGATAATACCGACTGGCTGGGTTCTGGGACCTATGGAACTATTAATCCTCATAGAAGAGTAAGTGGAAGTTATGGTAACATTTTATGGGCTTACGGTACACCAGCACAATTGGTAGCCAATACCTATATAACACCACATGATATGTATCTTTCACGTTTTGGCATAAAAGATAGATTTCCACAACAATTGGAAAGATTCTTCCCAGAATTGGTTGAAAAATGGAAAGGTGATGGTCGGTGGAATAGAATCTTAGGTATGTATAAGTCATGTAATACGTATAATTCAGATAGAAAACAATATGGCATGACTGGTAGCCAACTTATCAGAGCTATGAATGATTTGGTATTCAATGGTGATGGAGGTTGGTCAGACCATTATTATCATTCCCACGGGGTTAATGGAATAATCTATATTGGAGGAAATGATGGCGAAGCCGTTTTGACTTTTGATGACAGTACTATCATTCCGTTGGCTTGGAGAAATAACGCAAAACCTGACAGTGAATGGAATCAGGTTGAAATAACCGATAATTTGTGGAATAGGACTTTCAACGGTTACGACCCGCTTGCATTTCTGAAAGGTACTTACCGTGATTATACTAACGACCCTAATGAGATTAGCCGTACATATCGTGTTATTAACGGTTATATGCGAGTACGTCGTAATGATAGTGGTAAATACAACTATGTTAAAGCACCTGAGGGTGGTAGAACCTTTGCTTCAAAGACTTGGTTTGACAATGCAACAGATTTGGATGAAAACCAAGTAGGTACTATTAAATTTAATGGTAAATTGTTCTATTACCATGCTCCAACCGATACTATATATGAATATGACAGCGAAATGGACAGCGAGACTCTTATCGAAGTGGGTGAAGATTACGATATGCTATTAGGCACTTCAAAGGATTTACCGTCAATCGCAATGAAACCAGCGATGGAAGAAACCAAGGGTGTTTTCGGTGATTTATTAAACGAAACATTAAACAAATAAAAAAATTCAAAAAATTTCACACTTTTTAAGTCACTTTTGAAAATGACATAATATTTATAAATTGCTATGACGAAAAAACTACATACATTGGAATCACTTAATTTACAATCACCAGCCATTAAGGTTAATGATTGTGGATTTGGCTATGCACCAAGATGGAGTGCTAAGAATGTCAAGCATCGTGTGAAATAGAACAACAATTTAACTCAACAATATATTCCCCCTGGCTTGACGTTCGAAATAAAAAAAGAAAGTTAAGCCTCTTTTTTTTGCGAATATTGGAAAAAAGTTGTATATTTGACACTAGAAAGTACATTGAAATAGAAAAAAAAATTAAAAATTTTTGAAGTTTTTGTGGAAAAAACGGATAAGTTTTG
>ODAJ012103486.1_pt1 | contig 21301 bp, 26 predicted proteins | sample 1539241 | NCBI WGS metagenome assembly ODAJ01 (sample SAMN02144231, study PRJEB22623) | gut metagenome | biome: sheep rumen | host: Ovis aries | place: New Zealand | reverse complement strand
AAAGTGCCTTAAAGGTCAAGATATTGGCTTTTAAACCGATACCAAAGGCATATTCTAAAAAGAAAAGACAACTAGCACTAGATGATAAGATAAGACCTAGAGTTAAACCAGATTTAGATAACATAGCTAAATCAATACTAGATGGACTAAACCAAGTAGCGTTTGTAGATGATAAGTGTGTAGTAGAATTACACGTTGAACAACACTACCACCAAGTAGAATTTGTTTTAGTAGAAATAGATAAAATAATAGTTGAAAATTAGTTGATTTAGAATTATAATAAAAGAGCCATAAGGCAGAAAGGAAACAAATATTATGTTAGATATTAAAGAATTAATGAAATTGAGTTTAGAAGAAAGGGAAATAGCAATTTACAAAGAGTTGCGACAAATTGATTGTAGCGAGCATATCGAAAAGTTATCACAAGGAAATGTGACACTATCATATTTAAGTTGGTCTTGGGCGTTTGATACAATTCAACAGTTATTACCAATATCATATGAGATTAAGCAATTCACTGATGAAAGTGGTAAATTAGTTCCATACCAATATGATAAGAATACAGGTTATATGGTATTTACTGAAATGACTATTTTAGGTATTAAGAAATCAATGTGGCTACCTGTAATGGATAGTGCAAATAAAGCTATGAAATCCGAGCCATATTCTTATAAAACAAAAAGTGGTGATAAATGGGTTCAACCTGCAAATATGTTTGATGTAAACAAAACTATTATGAGATGTTTAGTAAAGAACTTATCATTATATGGATTAGGCTTATATATTTATGCAGGAGAAGATTTACCACCAAAGGAAAAGGAATACGTTACTGATGAGCAATTAAAAGAAATGCAAGACTTAAAAGTTAAAGTTGATGGTGTATTAAGAACTTATGGTATTTCTGATATTAGACAATTAGAAAAGGACCAAGCACAATTTGTTATTGATAGCAAGAAAGCATACCTAGAAAAACAAAAGGCAGGTGCTACTGATGGCAATGCTACTAAATAATGATTATCGTATTAATAAAATAGATTGTCGTAATTTTATCGTAGAAAAGAAAAAGATAAATAAAAAGACTAATAGCGAATATTGGGAACACGTTGGGGGTTATTACCCTAACGTAGACCTAGTATGTAAAGCATTAAAAGATATTATCATTATGGATAGTGTAGATGAGTGCACTAACGTATATGAATTAATTGAGTTATTAGCAAAGATACAAGAAAAGTATAGAAGCATACAAATTGTAGGAGAATAATATGGATATTAGTTTTAATGAATTGGATCACATTTATATGATTAATGGCGAGGTAGCACAAACAAGTGTTACCAAGCTGTTAGCAAAGCATCATCTAGCAAATGATTATAGTGGAGTAGATAAATCAACACTTAATCGTAAAGCTAATTATGGAACAACAATACATAAAGATATTGAGAAAATTGTTACTGAAAAAGATTACGAGCCACAAACAAAAGAGGGCAAGTTATTCAAAGAATGGGCGTTAAAGAACTTACAAGGAGCAGTAGCAGAGCAACTAGTAGGAATTGATTATAATGGTTTAACTATTGGTGGTAGTATTGATATATTAGGCTTTTTAAAGGGTGGAACACCAATTATTATAGACCACAAGACTTATGCTAAAATGGATAACAAAACCAAATTGCATATAGCGTGGCAAGAATCAATTTACGATTATATGGCAAGACATATAGATAATATTAATGGATTAGTATTACATTGGTTAGGTGCTAGAGTATTTAAAGTATTATGGTATCACAAAGATGATACAGGCGAAATAACACTAGAAGAAGTAGATGTAGATAAAATAGATGATGCCGAGATAGAAAATCTATTTAATGCCGAAATCAAGGGCGAAACATATAGACCTAGAGAATTAATTATTGCACAAGAATTGCAATTAAAATTACAACAAGCCGAGATAGAACTTGCTAAAAAAGAACTTGAAATGAAAGAATATGAAGAAGCAGCAAAGAACTATCGTGAACAATTAAAAGAGATGATGGAGAAACAAAACATCTTAAATTGGACTAGTCCTAATGGCGTTGTAAAGGTATCATATGTTAGTCCATATACAAAGTCTACTGTTGATAGTAAGAAACTACAAAAAGAGAAACCAGACATTTACAATAAATACTTAAAGACATCTAAAGTTAAGGGCACAGTTAAAGTAAGTGTAGATGAAGAAAAATTACAGGAGTTAGAAAATGGCACAACAATACCTAGTTTGGAATATTAAAAATGAAGCGTGGCATATGTCAGATATGATAGGCTACACTGATGAGGGAGAGTTTGCAGGTTTATTTACTAAAGAATATTTAGAGAATAAAACAGGAATCTACAATCAAAGAACAGGAGATTATGTATATAATATCATAGTCAATGCAACTGATTGTAGTATAACTGATTTCGATACAAAGGTAAGACCTTTACCAAAAGAAACCAAAGCCGAGTTTAAGGCAGCAGTAATGAAAGAAAGAAAGCGTAGAGGTTTACCAATAGAGCTTATAATAAAGGGAGAAGAAAGATATTGTCCTTATTGTAAGAAGCAATTAGTAAAGATAAGAAAAGTATTAGATAAACAATATTGTGGTAGATGCAATAATCCGTTTACCGAGATAGAGGAGTGGTAGTATGCTTAATTTAATGGTAATAGAGGGATATGTAAATCAAGATGTAGAAATCAAAAACAATCCTAATGATGATACAAAGTTTTTAGCAAGATTTAGAGTTGCAACTTTAAATGGATTTTCTAAATCCGAAAAGAATAAATATATATGGGTTAGTGTAGTGTGCTTCTGCAACCAAGAGAGAGCCGACTTCTTATCTAAAAACATACATAGAGATGATTATGTAACAGTTGTTGGTCAATACTCATTAATGCGAGTTGGAAACAAATACTTCCCACAACTAGTTATGAACCAAATAGATAAGAAATTCTCTAAAGGTCAAGTTCCATCTATTGAAGCAATATCAGTAGAAGATAATCCTGCTGCAAGAGAGGAGATGAATTGGTAGTGCGACTAGTCAAAGTAAAGACATTAAGAGAAAAGGATTGGTCAAGGGGCACTATCGTTTATAGGCTTATACAAAATGGCAAAATTAAATCATATCGTAATCAAGATGGAGAGTTGATGTATGATAGAGATGAGTATGCAGCGTATAGAAAAGTAAATCATAGAGGACGACCACTTAAAGAAGATAGAACTATTAAAGTAGATTTAAGGAGAGGAAAAAGAAATGTCAAGAATAGTGATTAAAGAGGGTAAGGACACCTTAATTAAAACAAAGAAAGATGCAATAATAGAGAATGCTGTATTTATAGGAAACGAGCATACATATGTTATTGTTAAAAGAGATTTACTAAACCAAGAAGTAAACGATAAACTGAATGATCTAATTAAAGCAATAGGAAAGGAAGAATAGAATGAATAGCGTATTATTAGTCGGAAGACTTGTTAAAGATATTGAGTTAAAACAAATGCAAAGTGGAACATTTAATTGTTTATTTACACTAGCAGTAGATAGAGGATTTAAAGATGAACAAGGCAACGTTCAATGTGATTTTATCAGTTGTGTAGCGTGGAGTGGTCAAGCCGAGTTTTTATCAAGATATTGTCGTAAGGGCGATAGAGTAGGTGTTAAGGGTAGACTTCAAACAAGAAACTACCAAGACCAAAGTGGTGCTACTAGATTTATTACAGAGGTAGTAGTAGAGCAAGTAGAATCATATACACCTAAACAACAAACACAACAACCACAACAAGAGCAACCTGCAAATCATAACACAGGTATGAAAGTAAATGGTAAGAATTATGAGCAAACACCAAATGTTAGTGATGATGATATGCCATTTTAAGAGGTAGCATATGAACGAATTAGATACACTAATTAAAGCATTACAAAAAGAGTGGCATAATGCAGTTGAGTGTCAAACACTTAATACTGCCTTAAAAGATGAAAAGTATAAAGCATATCTAAAAGGTAAAGAAGAAGCCTTTAATTTGAGCTTACAACTCTTGAATGAGTTTAAGAGATTAACTAGTGAAAATAAAAATTAAAAAGAATGGTGTCAAGATTAAGATTAAAATTAATTCCTACGAACTTTACAAACTACAATTAAAACCAGAACAACTAACTAGAATAATTGAAAGTGCAAGTGGTATAAAAGATGAGATATGCGATTACACTAAATGATGCGTATTTCGATTTTGGAGAGAGTAATTTTATACCAAAGGATAAAGTTGTAGAAGTTGTTGAATCTTATTTTGATACCAAAACACTAGTTAAATACAATGGCTTCAATAGATATGTTAAAAACGAAGATATAAAAAGTGCTTATGTCTTACTTACTTTTCCTAACCACAAAACAATTAAAAAAGACTATATCACTGACTTAAATGTATGCAGGAGATTAGATTACAACTTGTTTCCTAAAGCATACTTTGATTATGATGAGGGGTGCCTTAAAGAATACAAAGAGATGTGCCTTAAAGTATTAGATGATGATAAAAAACGACTTGAGGAGTGCCTTAATAAGATTGACCACATCATTAGTGAGATAACCTTAATGGAGAGTTTACTAGAGCCTTAATTGGCTCTTTTTTTGTTGTAGGGGGTGCCTTAAGGGGTGCCTTAAAGAATGAGGTAGGGGGTGCCTTAATATAGGGGGAGAGGAGTTTTGGGGCGAAAAAGGTTTTTCGGCTGCTTGATCCTGCACGAGCTAAAAAAATTTTCGTTGGTTCAGATACGAGAAAAAATAAATCTAGTATTGAAAACTAGATGATACAGTATTTTAAATATTGGCATTTTTTGGCTTTTTCTTGCTATGTGCTTATATTTTATCAAGTTATCAATAAAAACGCTAAAAATGAGCTAAAAAAGGCTTTTAAATTAATAGTGGCTATTTATAAGTAAATTATATTATTAATATAATATAAAAACACTATAAAACAATATTTAAAAAAATAGTATAAAAATAGTTGACTATGTTTTTATTAAGTGGTATTCTATTTATAGATAAAATAATTTTTTATCGTTTTAATTGTTTTATCAATCCATCAGAAAGGCAGGCTATCAAAACGTATTAGATAAAACGAAAAAATAAAGAAAGCAGGAAAAAAAGATGATAAAAAAAAGATTTTTAGAATTATTAAAAAATGATATTCAAGAAAATGATCTTTTTAGTGGTTTATTAATTAAAGCATTAGAAAATCAAGAAAAGGAAAACGAAAACCAAGAAAAACAATATTTTTTCATTATTCAAACACTAGAAAACTACTACAACGATTATATTAATTATATCAGTTTATTATACGATATCATGCAGCTATTAAAAAAACGTTTTAACAACGATATAACAAAAGATAACATTTTAAAATGTATTGATATTTTAATTATAAGAGAATAAAAAAAGGCAGGTAAAAAACATTATGACAAACGCATTATTTTTAAACAAATTAGAAACATTAAAAGATAGTAATTTTTCACTTTTAGTATACGAAAGTATTTTAAATGAATTAAAAATTGATATTGCAGCAGAAACAAACAAAGAAACAACTACAAAGCAAAGAATTAATATAATAGATAAAAATATTAAAAATGGAAAAGTATCACAAAAAAAGCCGATCCTATCATATTATAGCGAACAATTAAAAGGCTATAAGACTTTCGCTGATTCTTATATTATGTGTGCTTTAAAAGATGCAGATTTTAACGGCTTGACACTAGAAAACGAAAACACACAAACAAAATATACTTATCCAAGTATTGACAAAATTATAGATTTTAATTTTAAAAGCTATGATAATGCCATTGTTTTAAAAGTAAATGATATTTTAAACGATATAAAGAAAACAGGCTGCAAAGGATATGCAGACAATAAAAATATATCTACTCAAAATGTTATTTATAATTATATTGACAATGCAGGAAATAAAAAAAGAATAGGCTTTGCAGCTCATTTATTAAAATTATTTTTAGTATGTATGAATTGCAGCCCATCAGACACAATAACATTATATTTTAAAAATAACAATCGCCCTGCATTTATGGAAAATAAGAACGGTTCAATAGGTTTAATTTTACCTATTTATTTAAACGATTAATTATAAAGAAACGAGGAATAAAAAAATATGATTAAAAATTATAATTTTAGTGTTCAAGATATAACAGTAAATAAATTAAATAAGTTATTAAAAGGTAGAAAAAACACTATAAAAGATCTTTATAATTACAATAGACTAAATATTTTTCAAGTAAATAAAAAAAGCTATGTTCGAATATGGACTACAAATAATATAACCCTTGGATCGATGGAATATTTTATGAAATTAAAAAATACATTTTGGCATAAACAATTTATAATATTTACGGATTCGTTTGTGTTTGCTTGGAATGGTTATGACTTCACAAGTTCAGACATTCGCACATTTATAGATTTAAAAGATTTTTATAGAATACAAGATATAAAAAAAGCTATTGCAGCAGCTAACAGAGAAAAAAAGACTTTTTATATTTTACAAGATTGTAAAATTGAATATGATTCATTTTGGTATGATAACGTATTTCGTCGAATGATACCAGAAAACGAACGCATAAAGTTATCAAATATAAAATATTATTTAGATGGTTATAATAACGAATACATAGCTGATGAATTAAAAAATAATAATAGAATATTTTTAATTGAAAAAGTATACAAAAAAGACTTATATAATCATATTGATAGATCAGGCTATCAATTAGATTATAGAAAAAAACATTATAAAAATATTATAGATGATAGAAAAAATAAAGTTATAAACTTTGTAAATGATTTTATTAAAGAATCTACTAATAATTATTTTAATATAAAAAATCAATTATGTTATAGTTGCACTTGCAACAAAGATTATTTTATATTAAAAATGCAACAGTTATTTATAAATTATAAAATTATTTCATTTTACCAGATGGAAGCAGAAACACAAAGATATATATTTGAATGGGTGGAGGGTACTTTTACAGTAGTCATGAAGCAACAAACTTATAAAAAAATCTTTAAGTATAAATTAAATAACATAGATTATAAATTATTAATTGACAGTAGCACAGACATAACAAGCGAACTAATTGAAAGCATTAAATATATGATACATAATGATAAATTATTTATTTATGAAACCAGCACAGGCATAAAAGCATGTGACACTCATATATATAATACTTGTTATGATATGGAATGGATAAAATTAAATCCAACATTTACAGGATCAAACGATGAAAAAATAATTGCGTGTGACATTGAAATGACTTTATATAAACGTGATGAAATCTTTAAAGAACCAGAGCACGACAGAAAAACAAAAATATTATTCAATGCTATAACAAATTGATGCAGGTATAAAAAGATGCGTTTTAAAATAATTTTACTTTTATTAATAATATTCTGGAGTATAATTTTTATACTAGAATTGTTAGTGATTCTCAATAAATTAAATTATACAGACTATACAACATTTATATATTTATAATTATTAAGCTAGTATTAATTTACTAGCTTTTTATTTTGTTATTGATAACTATATTTTATTTTAAGCTATCAATTTTTCGTTATAATGAGTTTTTATTGTTTGGATGATAAAATATTCATACCACTATTTAAAAATTAAAAATATAGCCGATTCAAGCCGTTTAAATTGTTTCTAGATTATTAATAATAAAATTGGTATGCTAGAACGCTATAAATTATTAAATACTAGTTATTAATATATAATACTAGTTATAAATACACTATATTAATTTTAAGCCACTAAATTACTCGTTTATTGAGTTTTTATTTAAAATGTGAGTATTATATCATTCTATAAATAAAAATTAAAATTAGAAGCAATTTTGTAGTATTAAATAAAGTATGCTAGTGTTGTTATATAAAGTGTAAGATATATTACTATTGTTATTGTATATTGTGTAAGATAAAATACCTCGCATTATTGAATAACAACCAAAGTGTAAGAAATATTACACAATATTTGATAAGTAGTATTACATCATACAGTATCTAGTATTACAAACTAGATCAAGTAGTACAACATCATCTAGTATCCAATACTACATAACGTGGTTTCTAGTATTAGTTAATGTAGTAACCCATACACCATACTAGGTAGAATGAAAAGTGGTGGGGGGCATCTTTAAAAACACCATTTAATCTACTTTAAAAGTAGTTGAGCAGTTAGTCAACTAAAGGGTGGTAAAAATACAAAAGTGAAATTGCTAAAGTGATTTTAGGGTGGTAATTAAGCAGTTAGCGTGGGTATAGAAGAAAAGATGATTTAGTGGTAAAAAGTGCGAAAAAAGTGTAATTAGTTGACTAGTATATATACGTAGTATATATAACCACTCCAAACGTTTAGTATTATATATATTATATATATAGAAATAAGTAAACTTATTTCGTATATTATAATATTATAATACCTACAAATTAGCACTATTACCTCTCTCTCTGGGTATAAGAAAAATATAAAAAAGAATATAAATAGTATATAAATAGTTGACTATAAATTAGTATATATTAATACTATTTTTTTTAATATAATAATAACCTTAATAATAGTATTCTTTAATGTATATAATAACCTAATACGGACTTGGTTGATTTTTTAGTATTGGTATAATAAAATATTAGTAGAGATTACTATTGGAGAGAGTAATTATTAATGGAGATGATGATATGAATATAAAATACGGCTACCTAGACAAGAATTTGTTAGACTACTATAATACATTAGATATTAGAAGAAAGAAGTATGTTGATTTTAGAGGACAGGGTTATAATAAAGCAGAATCTTATAAGATGGCAGGTTATAATGCAAAGAACTACGGACAGGCTGCATATAATTTAGAGAGAAACGATACTAATATAAAACAAATTATTGAAGATATTACTAACCATAATAAACTAAACCAACTCACTGATGGTAAGGGCGACTTACAAAGACAAATAAATGCTTTATCTGATAGTGCTCAAACTCGTAAAGCACTTAAAGTGCTAGAAAACGCAACAGGCGAAGAAGCTATGCGTATTAAGTTTTATACTGATATTGCAGGTGGTAAAACTAAAACTATTGAAAAGACTACTATTAAAGATAGAGATGGTAATATTAAAGAAGAACGTATTGTCGAAAAAGAACCTAGTATTTCCGATAGAATGGTTGCTCGTGCTAAACTAGATGCTATTCTTGGTATTACTGATATGGCTAGTGCCGTTGGTCAAGTTCAAGCAGGTCAAATTACTGTTACTATTGTTGATGCTTCTAACAAACAACAAAAACAAGATAAACGTAACGAAGTTGTTATAGATGCTGATTTTGAAGAAACAACTAAACCACAAGAGGAGAGTGATGTTAATGTCTGATGTTGATAATCAATCTCTAAACGCTAATAATATAACTGTTCCTCTTGTTTATGCTCCACTATTCCAAGATGACTATAAACGCTTTATTTTATCTAGTGGTCGTATTAGTGGTAAAACTTCTATGCTTGTGTGTCTATGGTGGGTGTTTATAAACAAATATCCATCTAACGATATTGTTATATTACAGGCTACTGCTACTGAAATTAAAGATTCTATTATAAACGAAATACATAAATTCTTAAAGAACTCTAACTTTGATGTTGGAGATGATCCACAGTGCACTTATTATATTCCTAAATCTAAAGAGTTTATTAAAATACAAGATGGAAATCATAGTGGTATGACTTATTTCTACCCCATCACTGATAGTAGTGGTGGTCAACGTTCAAGAGGTGTTTCTACTCATCATAAGGTTTCTTTAGTTATGTATGAAGAAGCTCAAAAGAATAGAGATGCTAACGTTATCGAACAATCTATGGCTACATTTATTAGACAACTTACTCAAAATGGTAGAATTGTTGTTGTTGGTAATAATGAAACTATCGGACATTGGTTTGTTGATTATGTATCTCAAAAGAAGAAATCTAAAGAGTGGTGCTATATCTATGCTTCTTGTTATGATATTTGGAACCTATTAAATGAAGAAACACAAAAATATATTGAAGATTTTAAGCATACTAACTATTTAGAGTTTAGAAGAATATTTTTAGGAGATATTAAGGCTTCTACTAGTGATGTTGTATTTCCTCAATTCTCTCGTGAGAAACATTATAAACTCGCAACAGAACTTAAAATACATTATATGAGATACTTGTTTATTGGTGTTGACCACGCTACTGCTAACGATACATTCGCTTGTGTTCCTGTGGCTATACTTGATAATGGAGAAGCTCAAACACTAGAAGTGTGCTATGATGATCCTAAAGAAACAAATAGAACTTTAGCACCAACTGAACAATGCGAAATATTAGAGAACTTTATAAACTTTTTAGATGAAAAGTATGGCATTGAATATAACCAATTAAGAGTTATAATTAGTTGTGATGGTGCTGCTAGTCCATTTATTAAGCAACTAGAGCATACAAAGAAAACGGCTAAAAATCGTAAACTATGGAAATATATTACTATTAAAGGTTTTACTATGAAAAAGAAAGATGTCAACTTGGGTATTATTAAAAATGCCTTTGCTTATGGTGTCTTAACAATATTAAATGAGGGTGTCTTATCGTGGGATAAATCTACTAATAGACATAGACTTGCTAAAGAAATTGAAAGCCAACGCTATAAGAATGGTAAATTAGATCCATCTATTCCAAACGACTTATGTGATGCCCTTGAATATGGCTTAATACCTTATTATACTAATTGTTATAATTTGAGTTTTCCTTTTAGAGTTAATGAAAGAGAAAAATCACATTATGATGATATAAGAAAATTAGCAAATGTCAAATAAAAAGGAGAGATGAAAATGGAAGAAAACAAAGACAATGCTACACCAAAAGAGAGTGCCGATACAATGCTAACTAAAATTGTTTTAGCAACTATGACACGCTACAACGAAATGACCGAAAATGAATACCTAAAATGCTTGGGTGTTGATTTAGAGAAATTTCCTAATATTAAAGAGGATTATATTAATAACGTTGCTTTATGTAATATGATTTTATCTTTACAACGTAAATTACTTAAATTGAATACCGATTTAAAGGCTTTATGTGGCTCAATAGATGCTAGAGAAAAAGCAAGACAATATAAAGAAACTAAAGTAGCTAAAAGGAGAGAGAAAAAAAATGGAAAAAGATAACTACACATTCAATAATATTGATAAAAAGGTTTTAGATGAAAACATTGGAGAACAAGCTATTAAATGTTGTAATGATGAAAAATTAATGAAAAGATTAATGGTTTCATCTCTAGGAGAGTGTATTTCATTATTAGATGAAATAGATAAATCAGTTAACGTAATTAACGCTTTAATCGGAACTATTTATTCTAAAGATTTAGAAGAATACTTTAGACAAGTTGCTAAAAACGTTCGTAAGGCTGAAAAAGAAGAAAAACAAAGACTAGAAGAAGAAAAAAACAATGTTGATAATGCTACTAAAATAAATTAAAATAAGTATAAAGGGGTGATATTATGTCGCAAATTACTATTGACTACGATACTGTCGGTGTAAAAAGTGCAACTTTAGGTAATATTTTTGATTATCACGTTGCTAATCCATTTTACTTATTCGCACCTAGTTATTACCAACACTTTTATGCTTCATATTTAATGCCATCACTTGCATTATATAATGGTTCGATTAGTGGTATTTGGGATAAGACTATCGGCTTTACATCACAAAAACTATTACCTAGCATTATGAGAGGTTTATCTAATGTGCTTTTCGCTAATGGTATTGATTTTTCAAGTGGTAATCAAGATACTTATGAGTTTATGAAAGAATGGTCTAAAAAGGCTAAATTCTTAAAGTGCTTGAAAAAATGCTATATCAATTCTGGTGCAGGTGGAACTAGTTTACTAAAACTAAACCGAGATAAAAATAAAGATTTATTCGTCACTCAACATAGAATTGATACTTTCTTTATTGATGTTGATTCAAACGATAAAATTATTGCTGCTAAAATCTATATTGATAGCATTACTAATACTGTTAAAAAAGATGATGGTGGCTATGCTAAAGGTAATATTCATTATGGTATTTGTGAGGAACGTTATTTTAATGATAACGGACAACCTTGTGTAAAGGCTAGTGTTTATCGTGGTAGTGCTAATATGCAAACTGAAACACTTGCTAGACCTCAATTTATTTCTAATGAAAAAGTTAATTGGGAAGAATTACCATCTAGTGTTAGAAGATACATTAAAGATAATTATCCTACTATGGTTATAGGTAAAGAGGAATACTTACCTTTTAAAGATAGTCTAGGTTTAATGAAATGGTGCTTTACTAGTGATTTACCACAAGTTGCAGGTAGTCCTTTTGGTCAACCTATTGGAGATATTTTACAAACTGAATCTTTACAATATGACCAAATGAAATACTTTGAACGTAATGATGTTGATATTGCTAGAGCAAGAGTTTTAGTTCCAGAAGATTATATTAATAAAGATGATCCTGCTAACGAGCAAAACGATACTTTAAGCGAACGTTTCTATCAAAAAGTATCGGCTTCTAATAACGATAATGATAAAATTACTCCTATTCAATTCCAATTAAGAGCTAATGAAATTAAAACTGAAAAGGAAAATATTTATAAAGATATTGCTTTAAAATTACAATTATCGGCTTCAACTATTGCATCATTCTTAAATGAGGGTGCAGGAGCTAGAACTGCCACTGAAATTATTAGTGAAAGAACTAAAACTGACACTTGGATTAAATCACAAATTGCATTAATTAGAGATGATTTAAACGAGTTTATCGGTTATATTGCTAGATATTATAATAGAAAAGATGATATTGAAATTGTATTTAAGTGTGAGGACCAATCTCCACAATTAGATAAAATGAAAGCATATAGTGATGTATTTGGTGCAGGACATATAACACCAGAGTTATATGTAAAGCAAGTATTCGCTAATTTATCACAAGCCGAACAAGAAAGAGAAATTACTTACTTAACTAATATGGCTGAATTAGATTTAAAACAAAAAGAACTTGCTTTAAATACTGCTATTGCTAATTTCAATAACGCTATGATGGGTAATCCTATTGATAATAGTGACACAAATAATGACACAATTAAAAAAGACAACAAAGAGGAGAAATCCGACATTGTTGACAACGATAAAAATCAATAATATAATTTAATTAAGCAAAGGGTTTCTATAAAAAATCCTTATAACATATGCTTAAAAAGAGAGAGAGGACATTTTAATGTTTGGAAAAGGAAAAAAAGAAAAAGACATTCAAAAGGTGTTAGAAGGACTTACTCCAGAAGAAAAGCAAGACTTACTAGAAAGCCTAAAGGCTGATGAAAGTAATGAGCAAAAGGGTAATGAAACTAATGAAAACTCTACGAATGGTGCTAATCCAACTGAAACTAACGAAAGTGAAAAGGTTGTTGAGGGTGCAACGACATCTAATGACAACAACCCTGTTGAACAAGAGGAACAAGCACAACAAGAGCCAACACAACCTAACGCTTTATCTATTGATGATGTAATGCTAAAGAGTGATTTTGAAAAGTATTTAGAGGAGTTTAATAAAAAATTAGATGCTTCTAATGAAAAACTAAATGCACTTGAAAAGCGTAATCAAGATTTAGAGAATAAGAATAATGAGTTGGCTAAAGAAAATGAAGATTTAAAAAACAAGTATGAAAACAACTCTTTTGGTAGTTATCCAAATCGTGCTAATGATGATAAGGAAAACGGAAATAAAAAAGAGGGTTTCAATGACTATGTTAATAAGTTCTTCAAATAAAATTATTTATATGAAAGAGGTATAAACATATGGCTTATGTAACTAGAAATGGTTTTGATGTTGAACACGCTTCATCATTACTAGTAATGGAAAACTTATTCCCTGCTATTCAACATATTAATGGTATGGGTGTTACTGACAAATACACTAAAACTAGTGATATTGAAAATGTAACTTTAATTGATGTAATGAGAGTATTACCTTATGCTCCAAGATTTAGACAACTAGGTGCTACTAACAATGGTGCTTGGTCTAATGCAAAGAATGATGGTCGTTCTAATGCACCTCAATCACAACACTACACTATTCCTGTTGATTTAATTTATGATGAGGGTGTTCCTATAACAAAGACTATCGCAGAATCTAACCCTATTCAATTACAAGCAATCGTTATGAAGCAAGTTGTTGAAGCTGCTGCTTTATCAATTAACGTTGTAACTTATGCTAAACAAATTGAGGGTTGGTTAAAGAACTATGATGATACAACAGGTGCTTTAAAAGATGCAACTAACTACTCTGACTTTGGTGCAGATGATTCTTTAGCAGCTAACGTTCAAGGTTCTTACGCTGATGCTTTCATTGAAGCAAATAGTGTTTTAACTGATGGTGTTAAATCTATTAGTGCTTTCGTAGTTGATGTTAATGAAAGACAAGCATTCGCTACTACAAAGTTCAATAGAATTATGAAACGCCAATATATGACTAATGCTTCTACTCCTGCAACTCATATGTTATCAAATGGTGTATTAAATCCATTTAATGATACTGAAGCAATCCGTATCAATGAAAAGACAGGTTATTTAGGAGTATATGATGGTGTTGACATCTTCTTATTCAACTCAACAGTTAAGAAGTTCGTTTATGATGCTTTAGGATTAACTGCTAGTGATACAACTGAAATTGCATTATTAGACAAGATTGCTTGTATGATTGTTTATGCTAATGCAACTGTTCGTGGTATCGTTGGTCCAACTGTTGAAGTAAACCCTAACGTTTACTATGGTGGTGCTTACTTATTACCTAAATTAAAGATGGGTGTTGAAGTTGTTGCACCAGATGGAATTAAGATGATTGTAGATGCTGCTTCTGGATTTACTGCTGCAAACATTTTAGCTCTAAAGGCAAAAGTTCAATTCACACCATTAGATGGTTCTGTTGTTGCACCTACTCCAACAGGCTTCAATGATGGAACATCTATGTAGTTTAGAATAAAAGGGTATCGAAAGATACTCTTTTTTTTATTTTGTTTATAAGTTATAATTAAAACAAAGGTGGTGCTATGAAATGAAATTTGTAAATATCACATATGGTCTTAAAGGACAAAGTAAGCAATACACATATCTAGTCAACGATAATGTTAAAGTAGGACAAGTTATTTTTCCTAGTTTTAGACACTTTCCAGATGGCAAAATAACTGCAACTGTTGGTATTGTTCAAACAACTAATAGTGTGACATCTAAAGAGGGTATTAATATGGCTAAAATGATGTCGGAAAAGGGTATCGTTCCTAACTATATTGCAACATCATTAAATAAAACTAATTTTCAAAGTGGCACAGGTATATCAAAGACTATGATTAATAATGATAACTTGTATGTTGCTACTACACCAGAGAATTACGATAACGCTAAAACAACAAGTAAAATGATTGAAACAAAAGAAATAAATAAGCAATTAGCAACTGAACAAGATGGCAGTAATAAAGATATAAATCAAAACATAGAAGTTAATGCTCGTAATGGTAAAGAAAAATACGAAACTGCACAAGAATATTTCGGAAGATATTTTAAATAAGGAGAGATGAGAAATGAGATTTTATACACCAAATTATTATGATGAAGCACAAATTGAAGTAATGGATATAAGTGACTTTGTATTTCCATTTAATGATGACTATATGGACTATGATGGTAGAAAGCACCAATATATTTTAAGAGAAAAAGCACTAGATGTTGTTGATTCGAATTGGAAGAAAAGACTAACTGATAAATCTCCTAATGGTGTTAGAAACCTATTAATTGCTACATCTATTAAGTTTTATAATTATGCTTATCAACATTCACGTTCAAACAACAACCAAATTAATTATTTAATTGCTAAAAGAGGTTTAAAGAGTTATCCTAATATGTTTGAGTATCGTGAAGCAATTAAAAACGCTATGGTAGATTTAGCTTTCTATTTATTAGATAATGGAGATTTAAGCCGTATTAGTGGTGTTGATTTAGAAAGTATGACATCTATGTCTATTGACACTATTAGATACGAAGAAAGAGATTATCCACAACGTTTTAGACAAACTATGAGTGATTTAGGACTTGCTTATTATGGTCGCTATACTTTCATTCCTAGAGGAGTTGGAGAGGAGTGGTAATATGTTTTTAAAGCCTAAACATACTTATTTAGATCAACCTGCACTACATTATAAAAAGATAATAGATATTGCCGAATACTTTAATTCAAATCCACATTTTTATTATCAAAGTGGAGATGTATATAAGAACTATGTTTTCGATAAAAATACTGAAAAATTTGTTGATGCCGATACTGATTTGTTAACAGGTGTTGGTATTCTTATTGATGGTAGTAATACATATCAATATAGTAATAAATACTTTAAATATGATACAACTAATTTAGTATGGACTACTATTACTCAAGACCAAGCAACTGAAACTATAATAAGCGTTTCTAGTAATAATGTTTATAGAGGACAAAAGAATAGATATATTAAAGATAGATACTTTGATTATACTATTATAAGTGATATTAATGAAAATGAACAACAAATCGGTAAAGGTTTAATTAGCGATACAAAGAGTTTCGATATTAAGTATACTGATGATGAAGTTAATATTAAAGATGATGATATAATCCAAATAGAGAACGAATTATTCTTTGTTAGTGAAACACAATATAAAGTTATTAGATTACCAAAACCATTTAAGACATATTTTTGCACACTTACTAGATTAAAGATTTAGAGGTGGTATTATGTATAATAAATTATTCACTTTAAGTGATTTATTCCATAATCAAGATTTAAAGGGAGTATTACCACAAGCAAAGATTTCTACTAGTAAAAAAGGTTATACTAGTGTTAGTTTTAAATATGATATTGATGAAATAATTATGTATTGCAGAATTGGTGGTATGCCATATATGAAGAATATTGGGTTTAGTTTTCCTAATGAACTTATTATGACAGGAGAGTTAAGAAAACACGCTACAATACAACAAGCGTATGATGGTGTATTATCAACTTTAAAGGGTGCTAGTGGCTCTTTAACGCTTTTGGGTAGTTATCGTAATGAAATACAAGATGTTATGAGAAACATTCGTAAAAGTGATAGATATAAAATTGATAAATCAGAGCCAAAATTGTATTTAAGAATTACTAGCCTTGAAGAAATAAAATATATGAACGATAAACAAAAACAAGCATTAATTAATAATATTGTAGAAAACATATATTTTAGTGATGATTTTAAAGAATATAGAGAGCCTAGTATGGAAAGGCATTCGTTTATTGTTAATAATAGAAACGTTTTAAGAGGTTATGATAGCTTAAAGCGTGATTTTGATAGAAAGGTTAGGTATTAATAAATGGCAAAAACTGATATTACTGCTTTTGATATGTTGAACTTATTTAAAAGTATTTATGAGGGTATAGAATATAGCATTATAGTAATAAATGAAACAACACAAGAAAAGCAAAACGTAGAAATAAAAGATTATTTAAAAACTGATTTCTATACATATACAAAAGATTTAAGAGGAGAGCCAAACGAGAATTATGGCTATGATGGTTTCAATTTTCCTAATTTAGATATGTGGCTTCATTCAAGAGGTTTTACTCAAAGTAGTTATGCACAAGTAGAACTAAATGGATTAGATGTTGTTGCAAGTGAAGATATTGATATGGGTAGTGCTAATGCTAAAATAACTTTTGTTATGCCAATAGATAAAGCCGATATTTTAGAAAGCCACCTTGCTAAAATTAGAATTGCTATTGCAGGTAAAATACATTATTTCTTAAATGCTGATGGAGAAAAGGTTGATTTCTATGCAACGCTTGGAGAAACAACTTATGAAGAAGCACCAGATAATACACCACTTGGTAAATGTGTATTTATTAGTGTTGATTTTGGTATTGCATTTATGCAACAAACACTATCAAGTAATGATAGCCAAGTTGAAATATCATTAGATAGCACAAATTGGGAAAGACTTGTTTATACTAATGATGATGAAAATATTGCATTTACAGGTAAAGAAAATCTTATCTCAAATAAACCTTATGCTATTGGAACTATTGTATCTAGTGTTACTTATGTGAGAACCATAACATATTGGGTATTTACTAAAGATAGTTTTCAATTAGCACTTAATCGTAAAATTAAATCAATTACAAACGATACAACGCCTTTTACCGATAGCATAAACATTCCTATATGGTTAAGAGAAAAAGTGCCATATTACAATGATGGTGTGCTATCATATGAAACTATGACAACACAAATGGTTGTTACTAATTATAAAATTGTTAAGAAGAACTCCGATTTCGTTAATGTTTCTTTATCACTATCACGTTATGGAAAGTAGGTGTTATTATGATTTACCAACAAGGGAAACAAACACTAACAGTTATAGTGCGAGGAGAGGGTGTTACTACTACTGATTCAACTGAAAAGGGTGCCGATACTTCACCTAAAGAAGAACAAGAAAATCAAACTCAAGCTAAAGCCAAATCTAAAGGTATGAGTAAACGTGTTAAGTTTATTACAGCTACACATATTGCAGCAGCAAGTATTTCTACAATACAAGCAGGTTTTAATTATGCCGTTGGAGATATTGCAGGAACAACAGGAGATAAAAACTATGCCGATTTAGTTAGAAGAAAAGTTGAAGTTTTCCAAGATGTAGGTAATGTTGCAACTGCGACTATTATGTCGGCTTGGTATGGTTCTCGTGGTGGTCTTGTAGCAGGTATTGTTACTACGGCTATTGGTTTTACTACGGCTATGATTTCAAAGACTAATAAATACTTAAATAGAGAAAGAGAATATAAGATAGAAACATTTAAAATGGATAACGAAATCGAGTATAATAGAAGTAGAGCAAATATAAATCTAACGACAGGTAGGTTGAGATAATGGAATTAAAAGGATTTAAAATTAATATCAACTTAATAAGACAAACTGATGGTAATATGCCTAATAATTATTATGATTTTAGTAAATATGCTCAAATTGGTTATGGTCAAACGCTACCTTTAGATGATACATTAGATACTATGTCTATTCAATTAGTAGGATTACCATTTAGACAAGAGTTTGCACCTACATCTATGTTTAGAATAACTATATCACAAGAGTTTTATGATGAAGAAAGTGAAGAAAGTGGTTCATTCAATAAAGTATATGATTATTGCTTACAAGATGATGATGTTGAACAACCTAATATGGCGGAAGAACTATTTACACATAATCTAGTTTTAGTAAATCCTGCAATTATAGCTCAACAAAGAAGCGTTGACAATATTAGTGTTACATATAAACTACAAAATGTTTATTTAGAAGAAAGTAGTGCTATTATTCTTGATTTAGAAAGCACTTGTGAACCTAATATTCAAAACGCTAATACTAATCCATCATTCTATCCAGAAAGCAATTATAATTTTGGTGCCACTCAAATAGATGCTATTACTTGGTATCGTGCACTTGCTTATCAATATCGTTTTACATATCCTAGAATATATCCACCTGTTGGAACACTAGATGAAAACAATAGAGCAACTGCTACATATGATGCCGACTTAACATATTTAAAAGGTATTAAGCGAAATTATTTATATGGTAATGGAAGTCCGCTTGTTATTGATGGTGTTTCTTATCCTACTGCCAACCATTTAACTTTTAACATTCCTTTAATTGAAGTAGAAAAGGGAATTACTGATACTAGAAGTTATGATTTTCTTGGCTATTTGCCTGTTGATTGTATTATTATAGATGAAGATAAAACAAATGATACAACTACTGAAACTATTTATACTGCTTATCCTAGTAAATATATTGATGATGATGGTCACACTGAAATATCAAGATGGAACGGAACTAGTGGTGGAAATTATTATGGAGATACTACTTATTTTAGATATATTCAAGATTATGAAAATATGAATCAAGTAATTGTTGCTTATAATGATTATGGTTCTTATGATGCAGTTGTTGATAATAAAGTAAAAAATAGAACTATTACAATTAACTTTAATCAAGATGAGCATCATAAGTTTACTATTTATTTCCGTAGACATTCTTTACAACAACAAGAATGGGCTTATACTCCTACTACTAAAATGGGTGGAAGCCCTACACCTAATCCTATGTCAATATATCAAGAAACAACTGTTTTTGGTGTAACACAACAACATAGTTTTTCAAGATTAGAAGATGACTTACCTTTAGAAATATCATTTGTGTTTGAATACTTCCCTAGAGATGAACAAGAAATACCATTATTTAAACAAGGAACTCAAATTGATGCTTACTATTTATTTACTAAAGCTCAACTTGCAGTATGCCCTATTAAAAAACAAAGTTTTACTCCTTATTATGATACACCTTTACCATTCTTTGTTAGTGAAAACGATAAGACATTATTGCAAAGAACTCAATTAATAGAGAGTGATTTCGTAGGTAAGAACTTATGGGAAGTATTTAGCGAAATTGGTAAATACATTCACGCTAAACCTAAAGTATCATTTGAATTAGATGAAAACAACAATCATACAGGTAGATTTTTAGTATCATTCTTACAATATGGTAAACCTAACATAAACAATATAGAAGAAACGAAGAATACTATATTTAATTCAAAGTTCGCACAAGAATATATTGCCGAGTTAGACAATTATGTTGAAAACTATTTCAATCTTGGTAGTTATGTAAGCGAATACTTGCATTTTACAAGTGATAGTGATGATGATCTAATCTACAATGATGTTATTAAATTAAAAACAAAATACCCTATACTAGAAATAATAAAACTTAATTTAGTTAATCCATCTGGTGTAATTAGAGATATTACTAAATACACTTTCGAGTGGAATATTTATAAAACACTAGATTATAGTGAAACACAAATACCTAGTAAGAATAGAGCTATATATTATCATTTAGGAGAGCAATTTATTGAGGGTATGCAATTTGTTACACCTAAATCAAGTGGTGTTGAATGTGCTTACTCTATTAAAAATATTATTGCTACTGAATATAATGTATCTCCAAATAATATTGATGTTAATACATATACTGCTCAAATATTCTATCGTGTTAAAGATAATGTTAGAGTATCAATAACAAGACCAGATTTAAGAAAATATCTATTGAATAGTAAAGAATATGATAGTTATCCATTACATACACAATTTAATCAACAACAAGATAA
>ODAJ012001570.1_pt1 | contig 21303 bp, 16 predicted proteins | sample 1539241 | NCBI WGS metagenome assembly ODAJ01 (sample SAMN02144231, study PRJEB22623) | gut metagenome | biome: sheep rumen | host: Ovis aries | place: New Zealand | reverse complement strand
TTTTTCGGGTGGATGACCGGACTCGAACCGGCAACATCCAGAATCACAATCTGGGACTCTAACCAATTGAGCTACATCCACCATGTAGCGAGACCAAATATAAAAAAGCCATCCCAAATTTCAAGGGATGGCGGAAAAAAGTTGCCAAATTTAGTCTTTTTTAGTCGAAAAAACTTAATCCGAGGCCTTCTTGGCCATGATGCGGATGAAGTTTTCGCGCTTGAAGTCGTTCCTGTGCTCCATGCAGAAACGGGGGTAGACCGTCTGCTTGGGGAACACCTTGATGGTGAACAGCTCGTTGCACCCGTCCAGGCAGCACTTGAACGAGAGGTCCATGGATTCCGTGTAGTTGTGGCGGAAGATGATGTTCTTGGACTCGATGCTCTCGATGTTCTTCTTCTGCTTCTGGCGCTGCTTGATGTCGCGGTGCAGTTCGCAGTACTTGGCAATCGGGTGGCCCCAGAATTCGCGGCCGCAGCCGGGTTCCTGGCAAATCTTGAGCTTGATACGCTTTTTCTTTTTGTATTTAGGAAGCTGCATGGCTAAAATTTAGTAAAAAAGTTGGGAAAAGGCTCGAATCCGGGGAAAAATCCGTCTATATAGGTATGAGGAAACCCTTTTTCTTAAAAAAGACTTTTGTATTGGGCGTCTGCGGAGTCTGTTTGTCGTGGATTGCGGGATGTATGTACGAAAGCGGCGGCCGTGAAGAAGAATTCGCGCTGGGGGCCGTCTTTCTGGATGTGGGGCAGGGGCTCGCGGTGCTGCTGGAGTACGGGGGGCATTATGCCATGTACGACATGGGCCCCGATTCGGCGGGGGTGATGGACTCGCTCGAGGCCCGCGGCGTAGATACGCTCGAATGGGTACTGCTGGGCCATAACCACAGAGACCATGCGGGCGGGTTTATGGAATTGGCTTCCGGGAAGGGCCTGTCCAGCTCGCCGCGCGTGGCGGTGAAGCGGCTGTACGTGGGGCCGGACACGGCGGGCGGTTTCGTGCGGGACAGCGTTCTCGGGTTAGCCCGCCGTTTCGGCATCCCGGTAGATACGCTCGTGCGCGGCGATGCGGTGGCCGGCTTGCCGGAGGTCGACGGGGCTGTTCCGTCCTTCGAGGTCTTTTGGCCTCCCGGTTATGTTTGTGAAGGCGGAAACGGTGCGAGTATTGTCGTTCACGTCGGGTTCGGCGCGGGCAGCGCCCTGTTGACGGGAGATTTGGACAGTGCCGGGGAACGGCGGCTGCTGGAACTTTCTCCGACGCTCGATGCGGGACTTCTGCAGGTTCCGCACCACGGTTCCGCCGGTAGCAGCGGGCTCGCGTTTGTCAGCCGCGTCAGTCCGGAGTTTGCCGTAGTGAGTGTCGGGGCGAAAAATCCCTATCGGCATCCAGCGGAACAGGTCGTACGCAAGTACGAACTGGTCCTGGGTGATTCTGCGCGCTTTTTCCGAACGGATAGGGACGGTAGCGTGCGGTTCTCGCTGTACCGGGAACTGGGCGTATTGAAGGAATGATGCCTGTAGCCGCTAGCCGCTGAATCCGATGCGCGACTGGAAGTAGCACTGGGTGCTGTCCTCGGCGTTCATGCCGAAGATGTAGGCGTGGTGGTTCGTATTCTTGAAGCGTACGATGTCGACCTTGGCTCCCAGCGGGACTTGTGCGATGTAGTTCATTTGTATGGAACGGATGCGGCGGTTCTTGATTTCGTCCACGTCGAGGGAATCCATGACCCAGTCCACGTAGCGGCAGTGGTTCACGTGGTTATTCATGTCGAGGTCGCTGTACTTGGCCACCTCGGTACGGATGATGCGCGGTTCGATTTCGGGGTTTAGGATGTCCATCATCTCGGGCAGGGCGTTCTTGCCAGGGAAGAGCGGGATGGGGAACGGACTGTTGGCCGGATTCTCGGACTTGCCCGTTTGCATGTTCACGAGCAGCCAGCTCGATGTCGCCTGTGCGATGGAGTGCCCTTGGGAATCGATGATGGAATAGTCCTTCAGGACAACCTTGTCCTTGTAGAAGTCCTTGGCCCAGGTGGAAATGCTGAGCTTTTCGCCCCAGACGGGCTGGTGCAATATGCGGATCTTCATGCGGGTGATGACGGTCGTGTAGCCGGCCTTCATCATCTTCCACAGGCCAAAGCCGTTCTGCTCGGCGTCGGTGATGGCGGTATCTTCCATGAACAGGAAAAGGTTCGAAAGCTTGAGTCTGCTGTGGTGGTCGCAATCCGAAAAGCGTACTTCAAATTTTTTTGTCGTAATTTCTTGTTCCATGGGAGTCCTCTTTTTTCCGAGTTGTCAATAATAATGTATAATTTTCATGTATGAAAGAATTCCAATTCCGACCAAGTTTTATCCAGTTACCTGCATTAAGTTCATATAACGGCGAAATCCGCTTGCCGGGATCGAAAAGTATTACGAACAGGGTGTTCCTGATGTCGGCGCTTGCGAAGGGCTCTACGCATCTTCGCAACCTCCTTAAGAGCGACGATACCCGCTACATGGGCGAGGCTCTGCAAAAGCTCGGTGTGAAAATCGATATTTCGAACGACGGCAGGGATGCCGTGGTGCACGGCAATGCCGGCGCGATTTCGGTGGATTCTCCGGTGGAGCTTTTCTTGGGCAATGCCGGTACGGCAATGCGTTCGCTTACGGCGGCCCTTGCACTCGGTAAGGGGGAGTTCCACTTGCATGGCGAAGAGCGCATGAGCGAACGTCCTATCCGCGACCTGGTCGATGCGTTGCGTACTCTAGGCGCCGACATTGACTATGAGGAAAGTGAAGGGTATCCTCCGGTATGCATCAAGGCGAACGGGTTGAATGGCGGTGATGTCTCTGTACGGGGCAACATCTCGAGCCAGTACCTGTCTGCGTTGTTGATTTGCGCTCCGTATTGCAGGGCTCCGCTGCATATCCATGTTGAAGGCGAACTGATTTCTGTTCCCTATGTTGAACTGACTCTCGAAATCATGAAGCAGTTCGGCATCGAGGTGCGCCAGGAGAACATGACCGATTTTTATGTTCCGCAGGGCGTGTACAGTTTCTCCGGGGAATTCCTCGTGGAAGGCGATGCGAGTTCTGCGAGCTATCCGCTGGCCGCGGCCGCTATTGCCAAGGGCAAGGTGCGTGTGCTGGGAGTGGGTAGCGAGAGTGACCAGGGCGATGTGGCTTTTGCCGAGGTGTTGCGCAAGATGGGTGCCCGGGTGACAATCGGCCCGGACTGGATCGAGTGCGATGGTTCCGGCTGCACGCTCCATGGAATCGACATGAACCTGAACGATATTCCCGATGCGGCGATGACGGTCTCCGTACTTGCTCTCTTTGCCGACGGACCGTCCAAGATTAGCGGCATCGCCAGCTGGCGCGTAAAGGAAACGGACCGCATTGCAGCAATCTCCGCGGAACTGCAAAAAGTGGGAGCGACGGTTACAAGCGACATGGACAGCATCAGCATCGTTCCTCCCGAGACTCTTTTGCCGGCGACTATCGAAACATACAACGACCACCGCATGGCGATGTGCTTTAGCCTTGTCGCTCTTGGTGGAGTCCCGATAAAGATTATGGACCCCGCGTGCGTGAACAAGACATATCCGCAGTATTTCGAAGACTTCAACAGACTGGCCAAATGATGCGATGGAATAGACTTGTCTGCCTTTCTTTGGTTCTTGCCGCTCCGTTGCTGGCGGGAATAGATGTGGCGCCGTACCAGGCCTATGTCGACTCGGTTGTTCCCGGTTCGCGGTATGGGCTGTCTGTACGGTCGGTAAAGACGGGCAAGGAAATCATGAACATCCGCGGCATGGAGAAATTTACTCCGGCCAGTACGCTCAAGACGCTTACGACGGCGACGGCGCTGCATTTCTTGCCGATAGACTACGAGCCGAAAACGGAAGTTTCCATGAACGGCAGTATCCGCAGCAAGGTGTTCTGGGGTTCTGTGAATATCCGAGGTGAAGGGGATCCGAACTTTTCGGGGCGTTACTTTGCCGATCCGTTCTACATGCTGAACGCCATGGCGGATTCGATCGCGATGTTGGGGATTGATTCCATTCATGGCCGCATCCAGCTCGATACGAGTTACTATACGGGGCCGTGGAAGGCGGAGCATTGGCGCAAGAACTTCTATAACGCCTGGTACGGAGCCGAAATCGGCCCGCTGGGATTCAACGACAACTGCACCATGGTGCGATTCAAGCCCGGCGAAAAGGAAGGCGATACGGCGATTGTTTCCGTATTGCCCGATGTGGGGTACGTGACGATCAAGAATGAACTGGTGACGGTCGCTGGACAGAAAAAGAAGTGGACGTACGCCATCGATTCGGTCAAGTCCGAAATCACCCTGGGCGGCAGTATCGGCTTGGGTGTAGACTCGGCGAGTCTTGTGCTGCCCATCCGAAATCCGGTCGGGTATTTCCGTGCGGCGCTGCTGACTGCCCTCAAGGAACGCGGTATCGCTTATGTCGAAGACAAGAGCGTCCCTGCCGGAATAGACATCAAGAAGTTCTCTTTTTCGGCGGCCCCGCTCCTGAGCATCCTGGACGAAATCAATCAGCGCAGCCAGAATTTCCATGCAGAAACGCTGTTCCGCAATCTCGGTGCCGAAAAGGCTGGCGAGGGCAGCGTGGAGGGCGGAAAGAAGATGGAGCGCCAGTTCCTTTCGGAGATGGGAATCAATCCGGACGATTTCGAGGTATGGGATGGTTGCGGGCTTTCTCCCAAGAACAAGCTCAAACCTTCCGTGGAAACGCAGATGCTCGCCAAGATGGCGCGGCATCCGAAGGGAGCGTTCTACATCAATAGTTTTGCAAGTCCGGGTGTCGGTACGGGCGGCAAGAGAATGCTCGATCTGCCGTATCCGTGGCTCACGCATTTCAAGACGGGTTTCATTGGCGAGGCTCATGCGCTTGTAGGCTACGTGTTCCCGATGGACGGCGATACGCTGACGGTGGCCATGTACCTGAACGAGACGGGCAAAAATCCCGACCAGAAGCTGAAGGACGTACTGGATACGCTGTGGATGCGCCTGATTGCGCAGACGAGCGACAGTTATGCATCGTTGATGGAAATGAAACGGCTTTGGCTCCTGGCGCAGAACGAGAAAGGGCTTCCGGCCCGGTTGGACCATTTTTCAAAAGCCCTTTTGAATAGGCCGTACAAGCTTGGCCCCATGGGCGAAAGCTACCTGGATTCTGTCGAGAATAAGCCGTTAGTTTATCTGGATTCCCTGGATTGTGTTACGTTTGTCGAGCATGTCCTTGCGCTTGCCTTGGCCCCGAACGAAGATTCCATTTTCGTGCAACTGCAGCGCATCCGTTACAGGGATGGCGTAATTGACTACACTGCCCGCAAGCATTACATGTTGGATGACTGGGTCGGCGAAGGCCGTTTTGCCAAGGTGATTCCGATGGACGGCGATACGGTCATTACGCGAACTATGCCGAAGACGGAGTTCTTCAAGTCGAAGAAAATCCCGTACAAGGTCGACGGAAAACCCGCTGTGGATGCCCCGATGGAAATCCGTTACCTTCCTCTGGACAAGGCGATTGCCTGGGCCAGGAATCCGTATCAGGGAGAAAATAAGGTTGTCGGCATAGCCTTTATTGGCAAGTCCGATAAAATCGATGCGACCCATACCGGTTTCGTTCTTTTCCGTAAGGGAGAAATTCCGAAATTGAGGCACGCCTCTTCGCTAAAGAATAAGACCGTGGAGCAACCGCTGGCACAGTACCTTGTAAGTCGCAAGGGTAAACTGCCGGGAATTACTTTGTTTGAATTCTTGCCCCAGGCCCGCTAGTCGCCGTAATCAAAGGCGAGAATGGCGACCAGTCCGTACGGGTTGTCGTTGTCTACGACGGGATCCCGGTTCGGGAACGCTGTCCAGGCGTCCGGAGTCCATCCGTAGGCGTTTGCCGTGAGTTCGTTGCCGAGCGCTATCTCGGCCTTTTCTATTTCTTCCCATGGAATCTGTGCGCCAGGTGACTTGTAGTAGCGCAACATTCCCAAGGTCTCCAGCGATTCGGGATAGTTGTCGACCAGTTGGTAAACGCAGTCCTTGAAACTCGTGCCCGCAATGCGGATGACTCGGAACAGGCGCTTGCGTCCCAGGAACGCCAGAAGGTCCCTGCGGTTGGTTTCCGGGGTCGTTCCTTCGCCGAAAAACACCGAAAGTTCACGAAAAACCTCTGTTTTTTCTTCCAAAAAGGGAGAAATTTTTTTTATGAGGTTGTTTATTTCTTCGGCCATGTTAGAAAGATATATATTTATGGCAGAAAAAGAAGTTATCGGGGTTAGCGTTTTGTATCGAAAGGTTGGATCTTTCTGGATATTGTTTCTCTGTGTATTCGGCTTGTATACCGGATGCGGTTCTTCTGATGTCAGTTCGACAGATGCGGAATCGTCGGATTCGCAGACTCCTTCCAGCAGCTCCTTCGACGAACCGGTGGCTCTCCCCGAATCCATGGACGGTTTCGAAAAGATCCAGGCGAGCGGCAAGTATGTCTATGTCGGGACAGAGGAAATTTCTGCCAAGAGCAACGAACGCCCCCAAATGAAGGTGGCGTTTACTTACGACTTTTTCCTGGGCAAGGGCGAAGTGACTTGTCGCGATTTCAACGAGGCGATGCAGGCTGTTTCCAAGCTGCAGGTCTCCTGTGCATCCGATTCGCTTCCCGTGGCCGATGTTACATATTACGATGCCGTTCTCTATGCAAATGCGCGGAGCAAGGCTCTTGGTATGGACACTGTCTATACATACAGCAAGTCCGTTATCGATAATGACGGGCACTGCTCGAGTCTGGAGGGCTTGACGCTCCGCAATATGGCCTTGGGCTTGCGACTGCCGACAGAAGCGGAATGGACGCTTGCCGCGCAGATGAACTGGGATGAGAAGAATAGCTGGAATTCCGGCAATGCCGAAAATGCGGCCCACAAGGTGTGTACTTCGGGATCCCAGGCCCGCATTTGCGATATGGCGGGTAACGTCATGGAATGGGTCAACGACTGGTTGGGAAATTTCGGCGAGTCGCAGGTGACCAACTTTGTCGGTGCTGCCGAAGGGGACGGCATCGGCCAACGCATTGTGAAGGGCGGCGGATTCAGGACGGCTCCCGAGAACCTGAAGATTTATTCGCGTGGCGACATCTATGCGGTAACTTCGTCGACGCATGCGGTGTATGTCGGGTTCAGGCTTGCATTCGGGCCGATTCCCAATCCTGCATGGCTGGACAATTCGGGCAAGGCCGTAAGTCAGCGCATTGTGCCGTTGGCTAATCTCGTGACCATTCGCGGAGTGACCGGCGCATACAAGACAAAGCTGGTGTTCCGTAACGAGGTCACGGGCAATCTCGCTTTTATCGACTACACGGTCGGGGCCCCTTCCGTGGTAGAAATTGAGGACGATATCGATTCGTACCATCCGGACATTTCTCCGGACGGCAGCCGCGTTGCTTTCTGTACCGGGCTCGAAGGCACTAAAGCCAATTCGTCTGTCTATGTGCGCAATCTCGATGCCTCGGGCAGCGGTCTTGTGAAGCTGGATGTGGAAAGCGCGGCCATACCGCGTTGGCGTGTTCTGCCGAACAGCGATACCGTAATCGTGTACGTGACGTCTGCTGCCGACAACAAGGACGAAGCTTCGTTCCTGGCACAATCTACATGGCAGGTAAAGTTCTCGGGCGGAAAGTTCGGGATTCCCCAGAAGCTTTTCGATGGAGCCTACCATGGCGGCATCAGCGAGGATAACCGCCTGGCCGTGTCCGGATCGAGCAGGCTGCGTGCCCGTATAGTTCCTCCAGGCGATACGGGTACGGTCCAGAACGTTGTCTGGTACGGTAACGAGCAGGCCTGCAACGCATCGCTTTCGAAAGACGGAAGCAAGAGGACGCTCTTCTTGGATTTTGCCCCGCAGATAGGCAAGGATGCCGCCGGGATGGACTACAGGACTCATGAGATCGTCTTTATCGCCGACAGCACCGGAAGGTTGATTCAGGGAATCGTGGCTCCTAAACCCTATACTTTTGACCATACGGAATGGATTTACAACGTGACACCGAAAACGTTGGGCGGAGCTGCAATCGCGACGCTTACCAATGCCGACGGCGCCCATACCAAGATTGTCCTTATCGATTTCTATGCGAATCTCGTTATCGAGGTGGTAGAAGGCGAAGACCTGTGGCACCCGGCCCTGTGGTCAAATTCTGCAGATAACGTAGCGTATGGCGATTTGGATATCGACAGTGCGGGAGTCTATTGTACGCCCGATTGCGGTGAAGCCGCTATGATGTTGCGTTACAAGCTCGAACTTCTCTGGACGCACAAGGATTCGGCGAATACGGTAATGCTTGGATCGTCGCGCATGCTCGAAGGAGTTATACCGGCGTTGCTGAGTGACGAGTTCTATGCGATCAACATGGCGAACGTCCCGAACTTGCCGATTACATCGAAATACCTTTTTGAAAACTATATCTTGCCGCATGTGAAGAACCTCAAGTATCTGGTCATCTCAATCGATATCGACTTGTGGAGCTACAGCGAACATTCCAACTATTATTTCTTCTTGGAAGATTACAAAAAATTCCCCGGATTCGTATACGACCAGAACCATTCCTATTGGCAGGGTGCGTACCCCGAGGGTCTGGCAGAAATGACGCAGGCGACTTATGGCTCCGAATTCTATGCGAAATACTTCAGGGACGAGATGGGCTATGTGCGGCTGGATGGGGCTACGTGGGAAGACAATCCGACGGTCGATTACGACAGCACTTGGATGGACAAGCATCCCAGTACGTATTACGAATCCCTTGGCCATATCGAAGAAATTATCGAGATGGCCGCGGCTCACGATATCCAGGTGCTGGGAATCATTTTCCCGCAGAGCCCGAATTTCAAAAAGACGGGTGGATTTGGAAAGTACGGTCTGCGCCGCAGCGAGGCTCCTGCCCTGGTGGAATACATTGCGGGTCTGACGGCCAAGTACCCGAACTTCACGTTCATGGACGAAAACAAGATGGGCGATCACGACTATGCCGACAACATGGCCATCAACAAGGACCATCTCGGCTATCCGGGAGCCGTGCAGATGACGGGCCGAATCGACGCGGCTCTCAAGGCGATGTCAAAGAAATAATTTTCAGAAGTTAGGCGAAAAGTCTGATGACGCGGCGGATGCCGGCGACAAGGCGGTCAATGTCGCGCTTTAGTGTATATGCGCCGAAACTCAGACGCAGTGTCGCGTCTACTCCGAAGCGGTCCATCACGGGCTGTGCGCAGTGGTGGCCGCTCCTGACGGCGACGTTTTCTTCGTCCAGGATCATGGCGGCGTCGCTTACGGCGATTCCGTCCAAGGTAATGCTTATGAGTGCGCCGCGTTCCTTGGGATTCCCGAAGATCTTTACTTGCGGGATTTTCGCCAGCTCAGCGACGGCGTATTGCGTCATTTCCGCTTCGTGCTCGCGGATGTTGTCGATCCCTTTTTCGTTCAGCCATTCAATCGCCTTGCCGAGTCCGATGACTTCGGCGATGGCGGGCGTGCCGGCCTCGAAACGTGCGGGCACGTCGGCAAAAGTCGTCTTTTCGAACGTCACGTTCTTGATCATCTCGCCGCCGCCGTGCCACGGGGGCATGGAATCGAGAACGCTGTATTTCCCGTAAAGCACGCCGATTCCGGTGGGGCCGTACATCTTGTGCCCGCTGAAGGCGAGAAAGTCGCAGTCGAGCGCCTGCACGTCAATCTTGATATGGCTGGAACTCTGGGCCGCATCGATAAGGATCTTTGCCTGCGGTGCAGCGGAGCGGACCGTCTTGATGATATCGGCAATCGGGTTGATTGTTCCGATGGAATTGCTCACGTGCGTGACGGCGACCATCTTGGTGCGAGCGTTCAGGAGTTCGGGCAGCTTTGTCAGGTCCAGGTCCCCGTCATCTTTTACCGGGATGACTTTGATCTTGGCTCCCTTCATTTCGGCGACGAGTTGCCAGCTGACGATGTTCGCGTGGTGCTCGAGTCCGCTAATGACGATTTCGTCGTCAGCATCGAAGAATTTGCGTCCGTAACTCCAGGCGACAAGGTTGATGCTTTCGGTCGTGCCGCGCGTAAAGACGATTTCGTCTTCGCTCTTGGCGTTCAAAAACTTCGCCACATCCTTGCGGGTCTTTTCGAAGGCTTCGGTGGTGCGGGCGCTCAAGCGGTACACGCCGCGCTTGACGGAACTGTAATGCTCGCGGTAGAAGTCATCCATCGCGTCGATGACGCATGCGGGTTTCTGCGTGGTGGCGGTGCTATCCAAAAAGGCGAGGGGTTTTTCTTCCTTGTCGCCGGCTACGAGCATCGGGAATTCGCCACGAATCGATTCCGCGTCGAGAAAAATGGTGCCATGAGCATTCGCGTCGTTCATGTCCACAAATTTAGAAAACCGAAAACAGGATGCTTGTAAACAAAAGGATACAATATGGGCTTCAAAATATACTTTTTTTACTTTTTTTCTTAAAAAATACTGTCTGCTGTAAAATAATCTTACATGGCCGGAAAGATATGTTTTGATTGCTATATTAAGGCCATAAACGGTTTATAAGGTGTATGCGTGAATCCGTTTGGGTATGTAAGGAGTATATGAGAACTTTGTCTGTAAAACGTTCGCTTTACGTTGTATTATTTTTAGCTATTGGTGCGTTTGCGCAGGATTCCTTGCATGACGCCATTGATTCCGGCGACTTGGCTGCAGCCAAGAAAATGGTAAAGAACGGAGAAATTGAAGAAATATATTGCGGCAAGATGTCTGCGAACGATGCCGTCAGCGTTTACGAAAAAATTTTCAAGCAGATGCCCGAACAGAGCTTTGCCGCTTGCCCCAACCAGTTTACCTACGGTTACGGAACCAAGGTTTGCGCCAATGCGAAGGCCGTAAACGCCTGTACTGAAGTCGTTTCCTTTCTCTTGAACGATGCCGTCGCCGGCAACACCAACGCCCTGGACATGTTGGACAAGGTGGCGAAAGTTGCCCTGAAGACAAAGGGCTTCAACAAGCCGGTAAAGGAAAAGGTCGATACGACAATGTGGGTCGCCTGTCCCAAGAAGGGTAAGGCCAAGGAAGAATGCCTTGCCCAGTGCATTGCCCAGGCCGATTCCATGTACGATGTCGCGCACAAGCTTTCTTGCCCCGCCAAGCCGGAACATTATGTAGATACGGTTGTTACGGTTACGAAGCCCTCACCGCTTTACGAAAAACTTGGCACGGGCCTTAAGGAAGGCTATTGGAAGTGCCCGATGAACGTTGCCGTGAAGTTCGCGAATATCATGCAGGCGAACGCGAAGGCCCTGGCTATTCCCGATACGTTGATTCCGTCCGTGAAGTATGTGCAGCGCTGGGCCGAACAGCACAAGGCCGACAGCACCGCGTTGCCGGGTGGCCAGCTTTTCCGTTTCTGTACGGCTTGGCAGCCGCAGGTGGATTCTATCCTTGCTTCGCTTGAACTGGAAACGCGTTGCCCGGTGTTCGAGTCGTTTACCGACCCGCGTGATAACCAGGTATACAAGGTGAAGGATATCAATGGGGTCAAGTGGTTCGTGCAGAACCTGAATTATGCCATGGAAGAAGGTTCCATGTGCTATGACCGCGACGACGAGAACTGCAATGCCTACGGGCGCCTCTACACGCAGGCCGCCGCCAAGACGGCATGCCCCGAAGGATCCCGCCTTGCGACGGACGAAGACTGGAAGATGCTTGAAGTCTATGCCGGTGGCGCCAGTGATGCCGCGGTAAAGCTCCGCAGCAATGGTAGCGACGACTATGCGTTTACGGCGATGTTTGGCGGCTATGCCAACAAGAACGGAATTTCTACGACAATAGGAGAAGGAGCCTATTTTTGGACAGAAAAAGCTGATGGGGATAAACGCGGAACGGCCCGTTCCATGTTCAGTACGGATAAAGAAGTGTCGTCCATTTCCGTGGACAGCGGATTCTACTTGGCCGTACGTTGCATAATGCAGGCCGAATAAAAGAGAGTTTAGGGGGCGTAATGGTATCCATCAGAAGTAAATTCGCACCGACATGTTCGCGCGAGACCTGGGTCGAAAGGCAATCCCTTTTGTCTAAGGTGAGATCTTTTTTCTTGAACAGGAAGGTATTGGAAGTAGAATCTCCGACGCTTTCGAATGCGGGCGGTACCGATCCACAATTGGATTATTTCGAAGTGGATTCCACGCCGACGCAGTACATGATGACGAGTCCCGAATTCCACATGAAGCGCCTGCTGGCAGCCGGCTTTGGCGATATTTTCCAGATTACCAAATCGTTCCGCAAGGATGAATTCGGTTGCCACCACAATAACGAGTTCAGCATGGTGGAGTGGTACCGTGTCGGGATGCCCCAGGAGCAGCTGATGGACGAGGTGGAAAGTCTTGTCAGCGAAATCATGGGCCATCCGGTCAATGCCAAGCGTACGCGCTGGATAGACGCTTTCAAGAATTACGCGGGTGTCGATCCGTTCTGCAGGGATTTTACGAATTTTTCCGACACTTGCGAATACCACGGGATTCCCGTTCCGGAACATTCCGGGATGATGAGCCGCGAGGACTGGTGGGATTATCTGATGGTCTTTGTCGTGGAACCGGCCCTTGCCGCCCATGGTGCAGAATTCATCACGGACTATCCGCCTTCCCAGGCAGCCCTTGCGCAGACGTATGTGGACAAGGACGGCCTGACCTGGGCGAAGCGTTTTGAGCTCTTTATAGACAAAGTAGAACTCTGCAACGGCTATACGGAACTGACCGATGCCGCGGAACAGCGCCGCAGGTTCGAAGCCGATCTGGAACTGCGCCGCAGGGCGAACAAGCCTTTGCCGCCCATGGACGAACGTTTTCTTGCCGCGCTGGAATCGGGCATGCCCGCCTGCTCCGGCGTCGCGCTTGGCCTGGACAGGCTCTTTATGCTGGCTCTGGGCAAGGCGGAAATCGCCGACGTGATTCTTTTCCCGAGTCCCGTCGCTTAGAATCTTTCTGGCAATAGACTAGTTCAGGATGCGTTCGAGTGTCGAGCGCATTTTCTTTTCGTCGAGGATGCCGGCGGTGATGTTTATGATATCGTCGTTGCCGTCGACAAGGTAGCTGACGGGAAGCACTCTCGGATTTCCGAGGGCGTTCATGAGGTCGTAGTTCCAGTGGACGACAGCCCAGGGCATCATTTGCGATTTCTTGAACCGGGCGGCAATCTTGATATTGTCGTCTTCGCTTATCATGAGGATTTTGAACCCTCTGGAAGAATAGTCCTGGTGTAGCGACTTGAGGATTGGTATTTCGGCGATGCAGGCAGGGCACCAGCTGGCGCTCAGTACGATAAGGGTCACCTTGCCGCGTTCGTAGTAGTATTCCGTCTTTTCTCCGTTGAGGTCAAGGGCGGTAAAGTTCATGATTGTCTGCGGCATCTCCTGGAACGGCTTCGTCTGTTCCTTGTATACATGGTATGCAAGGATGAAAAAACAGGCCGAAATCAGTATGGCGAGGATTTTTTTGGATTTATGCCACATATCTAAAGAGAATTTATGTTTTTTTTTGCCCTTTTTAAATTATATTCTGCAATATGGCATACAATATTCAAGATCTTCTTTCTGAAATGGTGAAACGCGGAGCTTCGGACCTGCATATTACGGCTGGTGCGCCTCCCCTTGTCCGTCTTTCTGGTAAGCTGACCCCGATCGGGAACGACAAGCTGAAACCGGACGAAACCATGCGTATGACTTACAGCTTGATGAACGAGCTGCAGAAAAAGTCCTTTGAGCAGAACAAGGAATGCGACTTCTCGTTCGGTATCGCGAATCTTGCGCGTTTCCGTGCGAACGCCTACCTGCAGCGTGGTTGTGTGGCGCTGGCGCTCCGTATCATCCCGCTCGAAATCAAGACCTTCAAGGAACTCGGCCTCCCGAAGATCCTGGCCGAATTCACGACCCGTCCGTCGGGCCTTGTGTTGGTGACGGGTGCTACCGGTTCCGGTAAGTCTACGACCCTTGCCGCCATGATCGACAAGATTAACAAGGAACGTCATGACCATATCTTGACGGTGGAAGACCCTATCGAATTTTTGCACAAGCACCAGGGTTGCATGATCAACCAGCGCGAAGTCGGAAGCGACACCAACAGCTTCTCCCAGGCGCTCAAGATGGCTTTGCGTCAGGACCCGGACGTGGTGCTTATCGGCGAAATGCGTGACTTGGAAACCATCCGTGCGGCCCTTACGATTGCAGAAACCGGCCACTTGGCCTTTGCGACCTTGCATACCAACTCTTGCGTGCAGACCATCAACCGTGTGGTGGATGCTTTCCCGAAAGGAGAACAGCAGACCGTGCGTACGCAGCTTTCCTTCGTGCTCCAGGGTGTCATTTGTCAGACCCTTGTCCCGAAGATTGGCGGCGGCCGCGTAATGGCTTACGAAATCATGAGCGTGACGCCGGGTATCCGTGCGCTTATCCGCGACGACAAGGTCCACCAGATCGAGTCGATGATTGAAATTGGCCAGAAGTTCGGCATGAACACGATGAACATGTGCCTTTGCGATCTGGTGAAGAACCGCAAGGTGGACCGTTTTGAGGCTCTGGCCCGTTCACCGAGTCCGGACCAGCTGGAACAGTTGTTCGTGAAGGAAGGAGTCTAATCGATGGCAGAGTTCCTGTACAAGGCGCAAAATGCCCAGGGCAACAATTTCGAAGGTACTCTCGAGGCAAAGGACAAGGCCGAAGCCGAAGCCATGCTCATGCGTCGCCGCCTGGTGATCGTGAGCCTCAAGAAGAAGCCGACCGAAATCAAGATCAAGATTGGTACCGGCATCAAGCACGAGGACCTCACGCGCTTTACGCGTATGTTCTCGTCCATGTGTTCCGCCGGTCTTCCGATGTTGCAGTGCCTGAACATTCTCGAAGAACAGTGTGAAAATCCAGAACTCAAGAATGTCGTCCACAAGGTGACCCAATCCATTAACGGTGGTTCGTCCTTGGCGGATGCGCTTGCGCTTCATCCGAAAGTTTTTGACTCCCTCTATTGCAACATGGTGGCGGCCGGCGAAGCGGGCGGTATCCTTGAAGGGATTCTTCAGCGTCTTGCCGAGACGATGGAAAACAGTATGCGCCTCAAACGCAAGGTGAAGAAGGCCCTGACTTACCCGGTGATGGTTATCATCGTCGGTATCTTGGTGGTGATTGCCCTTATGACGTTCGTGGTGCCGACCTTCGCCGAACAGTTCGCCGCATTGGATGCGGAACTCCCGGCTCCGACTCAGGTGGTGATGAACATATCTGATTTTATTCGTGACAATGGTGCTTTCCTCTTCATTGCGCTTGTCCTCGTGATTGTGGCATTCAAGATGGTCATGAGGATCCCTGCGGCAAAATTTGCATTTGACAAGTTTATGCTGAAGGTGCCCAAGATAGGTGACCTCACGATTAAGTCTTCTACGGCGAGCTTCTCGAGAACTCTCGGAACCTTGTTGAATGCAGGTGTGAGCGTGATGGAAGCCTTGAAGGTCGTGGCCTCTACGGCTGGTAACAAGGTAGTGGAACAAGCCATCGGTAAGATTGCAATCGGCATTGCCGGCGGTAAGAGTATCGCGGATCCTATGGCAGAAGTAGGCATTTTCCCGCCCATGGTGATTCAGATGACTGGCGTGGGTGAGAAGACCGGTAACTTGGGCGGTATGCTCTTGAAGTTGGCGGACTTCTATGACGAAGAAGTGGACGCTGCGGTGGATTCCGTCGTGAGCATGATCGAACCGCTCATTATCGTGTTCCTCGGCGGCGCGGTCGGTGGCCTCCTGATTGCTATGTATATGCCGATGTTCAGCATGGGCGACGCTATTAAGGGGTGATATTTCGCCCAAAGCCGTCGCGATAGTTCGTCACAACTCCGCTCACGTACATTTGTACGCTACGCGGAGTTGGTTCCTTCTCTCGCTAGGCTTTAGACGAAATCTCGGTTCTATTGAATTTTTGATGTTAAAGACGGGCTTTGGTCCGTCTTTTTTGCTTATGGATGGAAGATTAGGCGCCGAGAATCTTTTTCGCGTTTGCAATCCGTTCCGGTGACGGCGACTTCACGTCTTTCAGCGCGTAGTCGATGCCTAGTTCCTGGTATTTGGCGAGTGCCAGCGCATGGTAGGGGAGGACTTCCACTTTCTCCACGTTGTGGAGCGTCGCGATAAATTCGCGGGTCTTTGCAAGGTATTCGTCGTTGTCGCTGATTCCGGGAACCAGAACGTGGCGAATCCAGATGGGCTTGCCGATTTCGTCCAGGTAGCGGAACATGTCGATGATGTTCTCGTTCCCGTGGCCGGTGAGTTTCTTGTGCTCCGCGGGGTCGATGTGCTTGATGTCGACAAGCAACAAGTCTGTCACGTCCATGAGCCGCTTGAACTTGCCGAAATACGGATCGTTACGAACAAAGTTTACGCCCGACGTGTCGATGCAGGTGTTCACGCCGTTCTGTTTCGCCAGTTCAAAAAGCTCTATCAAGAAATCTATCTGGGCGAGCGGTTCTCCGCCGCTGACGGTGATACCTCCGTCTTTACCCCAGTAGGGCTTGTAACGCAGCGCCATCTTGATGGCCTCTTGCGCGGTCATCTCGCTGCTTGTGCTGTCGTTGAAATTCCATGTTTCGGGATTGTGGCAGAAGAGGCAGCGCATCGGGCAGCCTTGCACAAAGAAAACGAAACGGATTCCGGGTCCGTCCACAGAGCCGAAGGTTTCACACTTGTTGATACGTCCCGTAGTCATGCGTTAAAGATACAATAAAGAAGCACGACCGCAAAGTGTGACGGGGAAAACACTTTGAAAAAGATATTGGTACACTTAATACAGTTGTTTCAGTTTGAATGCCTAAAGGAATTGTAATGCGTTTTTGCGATGAGTAATTTTGAAAACGTAATAAGAGAGGTATACTATGAAAACCAAATACATGCTCCCTACGGCGCTCGCCTTCGTTGCGGCGATTGCAATCGGTTGCTCGGACGATTCCACTGCTACCGCACCGGAAGAACAGGCCGAAGTGCCTGCATCCTCTGCCACTATTGAACCGGCTTCTTCCGAAACCATCATCCAGTCTTCCGAAACTATCGTGCTGTCGTCTTCGTCGGCGGGACCTGTCTCCTATGCCTATTATGGTGCGGAGCTGACTGGCCGTGACCAGTTTACCTACGGCCGTTTCGAAGCCCGTATGAAGATGCTTTCCATTCCGGGTTCCGTGAGCTCCATGTTCCTCTACTACGATCCGTCTTACCTGTTGGGTAAGCAGCCCTGGAACGAAATCGATATCGAGGTGCTGGGCACGACGGATACGAGCTGGCAGGCCAACCTTATCACGCGCTATCCGAACGACACCCTGGAAAACGGCACGGTGAAAAAGAATACGAAGGTCACTTCCGAAAGCAAGCATCCCTTCGGATTCGGGGCAACGGAAGACTTCCACCTGTTCACGCTTGTGTGGACCCCGGAATATATTTCCTGGGAAATCGACAGCGTCGAAATCCGTCGCGACACCCTGGGTATGGCAAAGGGCCAGGTGGAGTTCATGACGCAGCAGCAGTCCCTGCGCTTCAATGTATGGGCTTCCAAGAGCCAGGCCTGGGTGGGCAAGTTCACGGGTGACGAACTCGCCGACGGTCCGAAAATCCAGTATATCGACTATGTGCGCGTCTACAAGTATGACGAGGCGACCAAGAGCTTCACGCTCGATTGGCAGGACGACTTTGACGGAGACGACCTTAATGACGACCACTGGTCCAGGGGTGCCTGGGAAATGGAAAAGGTCATGTTGCGTCACGAAAACCTCATTGTCAAGGACGGCATGGCTCAACTGATGCTTTCTCGCGAAGTGGAATAGACTGAGTGATTATAGGATAAATCCAGCCTGTTTCGCTTACACAAGAAGCCCCGGATAACTCCGGGGCTTCTAAATTGTTTGCACTGAAATTCGGGCGGTCTATTACAGCACGCCGTGGCAGGTTCTGCTGATGACGTCGTCCTGCTGTTCCTTCGTGAGCGAGAGGAACTTGACGGCGTAGCCGGAAACGCGGATGGTGAAGTTCGCGTATTCGGGCTTTTCGGGGTGGGCCTGCGCGTCGAGCAGCTTTTCCACGCCGAACACGTTCACGTTCAGGTGGTGGGCGCCTTGGGCGAAGTAGCCGTCCATCACGGTCACAAGTTTCTGGGAACGTTCCTCGTCGCTGTGGCCGAGGGCGTTCGGGCTAATCGTCTGCGTGTTGCTGATGCCGTCGAGCGCGTATTCGTACGGGAGCTTCGCGACAGAGTTGAGCGAGGCGAGCAAGCCGTTCTTTTCGGCGCCATAGCTCGGGTTTGCACCTGGAGCGAACGGGGCGTTTGCCGGGCGGCCGTCGGGCAGTGCGCCGGTAGCCTTGCCGTACACGACGTTACTCGTAATCGTAAGGATAGAAGTCGTCGGTTCCGCATTGCGGTAGGTGTGGTGCTTCTTGATCTTCGCAATGAATTCCTTCAGGAGCCACACGGCAATTTCGTCGGCGCGGTCGTCGTCGTTACCGTACTTCGGGAAGTCTCCCTTCACCACGAAGTCCTTCACGAGGCCATCGTCGCCACGGACCGTCTTGACCTTTGCGTACTTGATGGCGGAGAGGCTGTCGACCACATGGCTGAAGCCTGCGATACCCGTAGCGAACGTGCGGCGCACGTCGGTATCGATGAGGGCGAGTTCCGCGGCTTCGTAGTAGTACTTGTCGTGCATGTAGTGGATCAGGTTCAGCGTATTCACGTAGATACCCGCGAGCCATTCCAGCATGATGTCGTACTTGTGCATCACTTCGTCGTAGTCGAGGTATTCGCTCGTAATCGGGGCGAGTTCCGGACCGATCTGCATGCCGGGCACCAGGCCGCCCTTCTCGTCCTTGCCGCCGTTGATGGCGTAGAGGAGGGCCTTCGCGAGGTTCGCGCGGGCACCGAAGAACTGCATTTCCTTGCCGGTCTGCGTTGCAGAAACGCAGCAGCAGATGCTGTAGTCGTCACCCCATACCGGGCGCATCACGTCGTCGTTCTCGTACTGGATGGAACTCGTCGTTACGGAAATGTAGGCGGCGTATTCCTTGAAGTTTTCAGGGAGGCGCTTGGTGTAGAGAACGGTGAGGTTGGGCTCCGGGGAGGGACCCATGTTTTCGAGCGTGTGCAAGAAGCGGAAGTCGTTCTTGGTGACCATGGAGCGTCCGTCCTGGCCCATACCGCCGACTTCGAGGGTGGCCCACACCGGGTCGCCGCTGAAGAGCTGGTTGTAGCTTTCGATACGGGCGAACTTGACCATGCGGAACTTCATGACCATGTGGTCCACGAGTTCCTGGGCTTCGCTTTCGGTGAGCGTGCCGTTCTTGAGGTCACGTTCGATATAGATGTCGAGGAAGGTGGAGATGCGGCCCACGCTCATGGCGGCGCCGTTCTGAGTCTTGATGGCGGCGAGGTAACCGAAGTAAAGCCACTGGAAGGCTTCGTGGGCGTTTACTGCGGGTTCGGAAATGTCGAAGCCGTAGCTTGCGGCCATCACCTTCATTTGTTGCAAAGCGCGGATCTGTTCGGCCACTTCTTCGCGCAGTCGGATGACGTCGTCGGTCATGGTGCCGTCGCCGATATGGGCGAGGTCGTTCTGTTTCTGCTTGATGATGTAGTCGATGCCGTAGAGGGCCACGCGACGGTAGTCGCCGACAATACGGCCACGGCCGTAAGTATCCGGAAGACCCGTCAACAGGTGAGCCTTGCGGACGGCGCGGATTTCAGGAGTGTACGCATCGAACACGCCCTGGTTGTGCGTCTTGTGGTAGTCGGTAAAAATCTTGTGGAGCTCGGCGCTCGGTTTGTAGCCGTACTGCTGGCAGGCTTCTTCGGCCATCTTGATACCGCCAAACGGCATGAAGGCGCGCTTGAGCGGCTTGTCGGTCTGGAGGCCCACGACCTTTTCCAGGTCCTTCAGGGATTCGTTGATGTAGCCCGGCTTGTGGCTCGTAATGGTCGAGACAATGTCGGTATCCATGTCGAGGACGCCGCCGTGCCTGCGTTCTTCGGCCTGCAGGCTCTGCAGTTCGTCCCATAATTTTTGAGTTGCATCGGTCGGACCGGCTAGGAAGGACTTGTCTCCATCGTAGGCGGTGTAGTTTTGTTGAATAAAATCGCGGACATTTATTTCGCTTTGCCAGAGTCCGCCGGTAAAGCCTTTCCATGCGTCTATCATTTCCATTTCCTTCTTTTCGAAATGCTAAAAATCCTGTCTAAAATTTATCAAAAGATGGGGCGTCCGTCTTTAGAAAAATATGGGTCCTCTTAACATAAATTGATTTGTAATTATTACAAATATAGTTAATAAATTAACAAGAAGCAACGAAAAAATTGAAAAATTTTTTAAGGCGTTTTTTGCAACGCGTTGATGTTCAATGAAATAGGGTCTTCATGGTAGTTTTTTAGGGGGAAAACCGGCCTCTTTTTATTAAACACTTCTAAACTCTAGACTCTAATTGCTAAATTTACCCCCGAAAAAATAAAGGGACACATTATGCCTACTATGACTTCCGCGCAGGTGCGCGAATCTTTCATCAAGTTCTTTGAATCCAAGGGCCACCTCTTTGTGCGTTCTTCGCCGGTGGTTCCGCATGACGACCCGACGCTCATGTTCACGAACGCGGGCATGAACCAGTTCAAGGCCATTTTCCTGGGCGACAATCCGAAGGGCTGGAAGCGCGTATGCAACAGCCAGAAGTGCCTCCGCGTTTCTGGTAAGCACAACGACCTCGACGTGGTGGGTCGCGACAACTACCACCACACCTTCTTCGAGATGCTCGGTAACTGGAGCTTCGGCGACTACTACAAGAAAGAAGCCATCGCCTGGGCCTGGGAACTTTTGACCGAAGTTTGGAAGCTCCCGAAGGAACGCCTCTTCGCGACCGTGTACCAGGACGATGACGAAGCCTGGCAGATTTGGAAGGACGTGTCCGGTCTCCCGGATGACCGCATCATGCGTTTTGACGCTCACTCCAACTTCTGGGAAATGGGTGACACCGGTCCGTGCGGCCCCTGCTCCGAAATTCACTACGACCGCGGCGACCTCGCCACGCAGGCCGAAACGTTCAAGGATCCCATCAAGGGCGTGAACGGCGAAAACGACCGCTACATCGAAATCTGGAATAACGTGTTCATGCAGTACGAACGCGTGAGCGACGGAAGCTTGATTCCGCTGAAGGCGAAGAACGTCGATACCGGTATGGGCTTCGAACGTATCTGCGCTATTCTGCAGGGCAAGACCAGCAACTACGACACCGACGTGTTCACCCCG
>ODAJ012179976.1_pt1 | contig 21307 bp, 18 predicted proteins | sample 1539241 | NCBI WGS metagenome assembly ODAJ01 (sample SAMN02144231, study PRJEB22623) | gut metagenome | biome: sheep rumen | host: Ovis aries | place: New Zealand | reverse complement strand
AAATAGGTTTTCCACCCAGTTCATGACTGCTGGCGTTCCCTCCATCACAAACTCCTGACCTATAGCGGCCGATTGGAAATAGTCTTGTTTCCACCCTTTAGGATTATGAGAGATTGTTACACCTCTCATTGGTTCTGGGAACTCCCACCTACTACGGCTATAGCCCTCCTTTGTTAGAATTAATTTCTTCTTAAAGCAAAACGTTCCACTTCCAGGCAACTTTGGAGCGAAAGTCAAATTACTCATAGGCAGAAAGATGGCGTTCATCTTTTTCTCCCATGCCACTCTATATTTCTCTAAATTTGCATGAGGATGGTATTTTAACCACATAGGTATTTTCTCTGCTGACTCTATGATTTCTCCGATTTGCATATAGCCAAAGATAACATGCAGATTTGGCGCACCTGATACATATCGCAGTTTGTCATGATAGTATTCCGTCTTTCTAAACCAACCGAAAAATAGGAACAGATCACCCTTTCCCACTCCATGAGTCCTTAATTCCGAGAGTGAACTTCCAGTCTGGCCATAAGCTGGTAGCCATCCATTTTCTCTATGAATTGACTCTTCTCTAAGATCGGGGTCAAGGTGGCAATAGTTATTCTCGTTTATAAAAGTTCGTGGTTTCAATCTCCTAATAATGTCAAGATAGGAGTGTCCATTCCAGAAGATGTCTCCGTATGTCAAATCATCTTCAGAAGGAATTGGCAGAGACAATAATGTGCCATCAGGCAATATCGGACTTGCCTGACGACCGTACTGACTATCGAATCCCTTTCTGCTTAGAATGATTTTCATTAGACAACCCGAGTTAGAAGTTCTCGTGAATATATAATAGCAGTTCCTTATACTCTGTCTTCGAGATATCCATTGCTCCCATAGGAGCCGACTTCAATCCTCGTTCCAGAAGGTTTGCCAACGAAAGCCGCCTGTTAGCAGTCTCGCCCGTCAGTATTATGTGAGCAAAGAGGGTGTTGCTATTCCCAGAATTTGTTGTACCATTGCTCTTGACAAATTCGTTCTCCCTATCCATAATGGGCTCATAAGGCATATTGGCTTCTACCACCTTGAAACTGAAACGAATGGCACTTTCTGGATCCGAACCATAGATATACCCAGTATCACCAGCTTTAAAATGGCAATGTTGTGTCCAATATACTTCACCATATTTGTCGTAACAGCCCTTCAAATCAAAATATTTCCTGTTATATGGTATAAGCCAAACTCTATTCTCCCCTTCTGTCTTTGGCGCACTTACCCTATTTGAATTCTCATGCGCTGGCAGTTTCTTCATTTGGCCTTTGACTCCAGTCTTATACCATTCACAAATTTCCGCATCATCCAAAAGACTGGCTACTTCATGGAAAATCTCAAGAGCTTCATCTGGCTTCACATTGAAAAATTCACGATTGCTGCGGATACGTAGATTTGTAAAACGTTCTATATAACGATGTACTAATTTCTCTGCCTCGTTATACTTCACAGTTTTCATCGTAGCAAAAATCTCGAAAGGCAAGGGCACAGCAGTATTGTCCAATTCTTTTGAACGTACATCAACAGGACGACTGCTCTTACCTATTTTCACCCAATCTTCACGAAAACTAGGATTGGTAAGTATATATACATATCCTGGTTCCTTATTTGTCATATCATCGTTTCTCATTACAATTTCTTTCTTGAAATCCTAATTATGGAATGACTATTTTGATGCCACTAGCAATTCCTTCACATCCACATCAAGATGCTTAGCTATATCATAAAGCTGTTCCACCGATGGCTGCACCTTGTTTGTCATCCATCGTGATATGGTTCCAATGTTCCTGCCCATCTGTTCAGAGAGCCAAGTACCAGTCTTATCTTTATCTGCCAATACCGCTTGTATGCAGTTATAATGCGGATTATCCATTGTTCTAAGTCGTTTTGTATAAAATTAGGCATTCTGTGTGCAAATTTAGTAAATTAAGTGCAAAAACAATAGTTTCTATGTGTTTTATTGTAATCTTTAACAATGAAGCATTGGTAAGAGTGCTCCAGTACGTTACATGGGACACCAACTGATAAACATTTATAATCTCGGCCCGCGCTTCTTTTTCTTTTGCATTCGCCTTCTGAACTCTTCCTCGGCAGGGTCACAGACGGGATTGTTCGTATCGAATAGGATCAGTGAGGGAATGGAAATAGATGATTCGGCATGTTTCTGTGACTCTGGGTTTGCTTCTTGTTTTGGCAACTCGTTATGCGTTGACTGTAATCGTCCATTTGTTTTCACTAGCTGCACTTTCTCCGCATTTCTTCTGATGATTGCATCCATCTTTGCAAAGGGCATTCCTCGCTTTAGTTGCGAAGCCTTGAAAAGAAAAAAACAGTTTTCCTTTTGCATTTCGCTGGACTTTTCGTAACTTTGCAGACGGAATAGAACATACTATAACTAAATAAAACAATAAAAACTATGAGATTAGACGGAAGACGACAGAGTTCGAACGTGGACGACCGCCGGCGTATGGGCGGCGGTGCAAAAGCTGGCATAGGAGGCTTAGGTGCCATTCTTTTGGCAGCAGTGATTGGTTACTTCAGCGGTGGCACCGAGGGGGCCATCAATGCCGTAGTCAACGAGGTGCAGCAGTCTGCCCACCAGACCACAGCCCCCAGCAACCGTGAGTTTACCGAGGAGGAGCAGCAGCTGGCAACCTTCTCCAGTCAGATTCTTGGCGGCACGGAAGACGTGTGGACAGAGATTTTCCGGCAGCAGGGCTGGGGCGAATATAAGAAGCCAACGATGGTGCTTTACACCGACGGTGTGCAGACGGCCTGCGGCACAGGGTCGGCCCAGATGGGTCCGTTCTACTGTTCGGGCGACGAGAAGCTGTATATTGACCTTTCGTTCTTTACCACGATGAAGCGCCAGTTGGGTGCCGACGGCGACTTTGCCTACGCCTACGTCATTGCGCACGAGGTAGGCCACCACGTGGAGTACCTGACGGGCACCTTGCAGAAGGCTCACCAGCAGATGCAACGTCTCTCGCAGGCTGATGCCAACAAGGTGAGTGTAAGGCTGGAGCTGCTGGCAGACTTCTACGCAGGGGTATGGGCTCACTACGACAATAAGATGTTCCAGTCGTTAGAGGATGGCGACATTGAGGAGGCCATCCAGTGTGCACAAGTCATTGGCGACGACTATCTGCAGAAAAAGGCGCAAGGCTACACCGTGCCGGAGTCGTTTAACCACGGTACGTCGAAGCAGCGCATGAAATGGTTTAAGCTGGGACTGGAAACGGGCGACGTAAGCCGTGGCACGACGTTCCAGTGCTCGGATGCTGAGCTGTGATTGTTAAGCATTGGGTGTTAAGTGTTGGCAACGCCCAACACCTAACACCTAACACCCAACACCTAACACCTAACACCTAACACCCAACACCTAACACCCAACAGCTAATTCTACTACCTTGTCAACGGCGGCCGAAAGGCCGTCTTTGTTTTTACCGCCTGCCGTGGCGAAGTGAGGCTGTCCGCCACCGCCGCCCTGAATGAGCTTGGCGGCTTCGCGTACCAGCTGGCCGGCATTGAGCTGATGGTCACTGACCATGTCGTCAGAGAGCATCACAGTGAGCAGGGGTTTCTCCTGATAGACGGAACCAATGACACAAAGCAGGTGGTCGGGCTGGGCCTGACGCAACTTGAAGGCCAGGTCCTTGGCCGACTGCGGGTCAACAGGCAGCTGTGTGGCAATGACTTTTACGCCGCCTACCTCACGGGCCTTGGCCAGTAGTTGGTCCTTGGCACGCTCCACAGCCTGAGCCTGGTATTGCTCTATTTCCTTCTTCATCGTGTCGTGTTCGTCAATGTACTTCTGAATGACGCCTTGCAGGTCCTTGGCGTTATTGAAGACGGAGCGAATGGCCTTCAGCGTGTCCTCGATGTTGTAGAGCAGTTCTTCGCACTCGCGGCCCGTCTTGGCCTCAATACGGCGTATGCCGGCGGCTACGCTGCTCTCTGAAACAATCTTGAAGAAGCCGATGCGCCCCGTGGCCGAGGCATGGATACCGCCACAGAACTCGCAGCTGGGGCCAAAGCGTACCACGCGCACCTTGTCGCCATACTTCTCACCAAAGAGGGCGATGGCTCCAAGCTGTTTAGCCTCGTCGAAGGGCACGTCGCGGTGCTCGTCCAGTGGAATGTCCTGCCGGATCATGTCGTTAACCATACGCTCTACCTGACGCAGCTGCTCGTCGCTGACCTTCTCAAAGTGCGAGAAGTCGAAGCGCAGCGTGTCGGGACTGACAAAGGAGCCCTTCTGCTCTACGTGGTCGCCCAGTACCTGCTTGAGTGCATAGTCGAGCAGGTGGGTAGCAGTATGGTTGGCAGCCGAAGCATCGCGCTTGTCGGTATCTACGCAAGCCATGAATTCTGCCGTCAGGTCCTTGGGCAGTTGCTTGACGATGTGGATGCTCTGGTTGTTCTCGCGCTTGGTGTCGATGATTTCCACCGTTTCGTTCTCGCTGACCAGGACTCCCTGTTCGCCGACCTGACCACCCATTTCGCCATAGAAGGGTGTGAAGTCGAGCACCAGTTCGTAGTACTCGTTCTTCTTCTGGGTTACCTTGCGGTAGCGCAGAATGTGACAGGGGTGCTCCGTGAAGTCGTAGCCTACGAACTGCTGCTCTTGTTGGGTGTTGGGTGTTGGGTGTTGGGTGTTGGTGGCTTGACTATCATCCAACACCGAACACCCATCACCCATCACCTGAATCCAGTCGCCATTCTCTACGGCAGCGGCATTGCGGGCACGCTCTTTCTGTTTCTGCATCTCAGCGTTAAACTGCTCTTCGTCAACGGTGATGCCATGCTCGCGGCAGATGAGCTCCGTCAGGTCGAGCGGGAAACCGTATGTGTCGAACAGGCGGAAGGCCTGGACGCCGTCAAGGACGAGCTGGGTGTTGGGTGTTGGGTGTTGGGTTTGGGGTGTTGGGTGTTGGGTGTTGGGTGTTAGCTCGGCCATGGCCTTGTCAAGCAGGGCAATACCCTTGTCGAGGGTACGCAGGAACGACTCTTCCTCCTCCTTGACGACCTTCGTAATGAGCTGCTGCTGAGCCTTCAGTTCGGGGAAGGCGTCGCCCATCTCGCTGACCAGTGTGGGCACGAGTTTGTAGAGGAAGCCCTCTTTCTGGCCAAGGAAGGTGTAAGCATAGCGTACGGCTCGGCGCAGAATGCGACGAATGACGTAGCCAGCCTTGGCGTTAGAAGGCAGCTGTCCGTCGGCTATGGAGAAGCTGACAGCCCTCAGGTGGTCGGCGCAGACGCGCATGGCAACGTTGATGTTATTCTGAGTACTCTGAGTATTCTGAGTATTCTGATTACTCTGATTCTCTTCCTCAAAAGTGGTATATTTCAGTCCTGTCAGCTGTTCTTCCATCTTGATGATGGGCTGGAAGATGTCGGTATCGTAGTTTGAGTGCTTGCCTTGCAGCATGCGTACCAAGCGCTCGAAGCCCATACCCGTATCGATGACGTTCATGGATAGTTTCTCCAATGAGCCGTCAGCCTTACGGTTGAACTGCATGAACACGAGGTTCCATATCTCAATGACCTGCGGATCGTCCTTGTTGACGAGGTCTCGGCCGCTGATGCCGCTCTGCTTGCGCTGTTCGGAGGTACGCGAGTCAACGTGAATCTCCGAGCAGGGACCGCAAGGCCCCGTGTCGCCCATTTCCCAGAAGTTGTCGTGCTTGTTTCCGTTGATGATGTGGTCCTCGGGCACGTGCTTGGCCCAGAAGCGGGCAGCCTCGTCGTCGCGGGGAATGTTTTCCTCGGGCGAACCCTCGAACACCGTGACGTACAAGTCGGCGGGGTTCAGCTTCAGCACATCAACCAGGTACTCCCAGGCCATGTCGATGGCCCCCTCCTTAAAGTAGTCGCCAAACGACCAGTTGCCCAGCATTTCGAACATGGTGTGGTGGTACGTGTCGTGGCCCACCTCCTCCAGGTCGTTATGCTTGCCGCTGACGCGGAGACACTTCTGGGTGTCTGCACGGCGGCGAGGCTCGGGGTCGCGCGTACCTAATATTATATCTTTCCACTGGTTCATGCCCGCGTTGGTGAACATCAGCGTGGGGTCATCCTTGATTACCATGGGTGCGGAGGGCACGATGGCGTGTTGTTTGGACTCAAAGAACTTCTTGAACGAGTCACGAATCTCATTAGCTGTCAACGTCATGTTATTTTCGATTTACTGATTTTCGATTTTCGATTTACTGATTTCCGATTTTCGATTTACTGATTTCAGATTTTCGATTTACTGATTTTCGATTTTCGATTTACTGATTTTCGATTTTCGAATTTGGGCGCAAAGGTACAAATAAAAAATGAGCTGACCAAAGCGTCAGCCCATTATTTTATTTGTGTGTCGGCCTTATCAATAATAAGTTATTTCGCGCTTCTCAATGCGATACACCTTGGTACTCTCCATCGGCGGGTTGTCCGATCCGTCCTCTACACCCTCCTGCTGGTTCTCCCAAAGCTCGCGCTCCAGCCAGTTGCCTTCGTCGTCAAAACGCGTGTAGCGGTAGAAGGTCTCATACTTGAAGAGGTCGGCCGTGGCCTGCCCCTCCATGAGTTGCGACGAGGGGTAGAGATTGTCGCCGTCGAAGGTATAGGTATATTCGAAGATTTCCTCCCAGCCTACGTAGTTGTACTTGACGATGCGACCAGCCTCGTCATAGGTAAACTCATAATTGTAGCCTTCCCAGTGGTTCTGACTCTCACGGTTCACGTAGCTGACGATGCGGTTCTTTGCGTCACGCTCCATCTTCGAGACCTTGGAGCGTCCCTCGACGAACTTGCCGTCCTTGTCATAGACGTAGGGGTTGCCGAAGGCATCAAGCGTCACCACGCCATCCTCCCCGAACGTCATCAGCTGGTTGTCAGAGCCCTCCTGCGGGCCGTCGCTGACCAGCTTGTCGCCCTGAGGGTGGGCAGCATAGCTCAGGGTCACTACTTTCTTCACGTGGCCCACCAGCCCGAAGGCTGTCAGGTCGGTCTTGGTGTATTCCACTTCAGCAGGTTTCACCGTGTCGGTTACGGCCGTGGCCACGGAGTCGCCTTTCGCTTCCTCGTCGCCACCCGTCTTCTTCTGCTTGTTGCACGCCGTCATGGTCAGCAGCAGCATGATTACGGCCAGAAAAAAAAGATTCTTTCTCATGTTTTGAAGTTTTATGGGTTATTCGTGTGCAAAATTACAAATTATTTTCCTCATTTCAAAAATAATATGTAACTTTGCACGCAAGGAAAACCAAAAAAAACGAAGGTTATGGCACTGAATCTGAATAAGAACCTGAAGCTGTACTACTCCATTAAGGAAGTATCAGAGATGTTTGGACTGAATGAAAGTACGCTACGCTACTGGGAGACGGAATTTCCCTTCCTCAAGCCCAAGACCAGCGGCCCGTCGAAGGTGCGCCAATATACCGAGAAGGATATTGAGCAGATTCGCCTTATCCATAACCTGGTGAAGGTTCGTGGTTTTAAGCTGGCGGCTGCCAAGAAAATCATCAACAACAACCGCGAAGGGGCCGACAAGACGGCCGACATGATAGAACGTCTGACCAACGTCCGTCAGGAGCTGCAGGCGCTGAAGAAGGAACTCGACGGCCTGCAGTAAGCTGAGTGTTAGACTTTGAGGTTTGAGGTTTGAAATTTGAGGTTTGGCCTTTGACCTACGACCATGACCTGAAGCGGCTGTCATTCCTGTCAGCATCAGCACGAGAACAGTGTGGCGCGTCAATCGTTTGAGAAGGAACGCAGATTTTTCGTCATGTCGTGGAAAAGGTACACATTTTCTTCCTTACTTCCAAACATTTCCGTAAAAAAAGAACCGCCGGCTCCCCAGCGGTGGAGAGTCGGCGGTTCTTCTTCAAGAAGAGTCGTCAGACTTCGTGTTCATACGCTTTTCCTTAGCTTTAAGGCTGAGGAGGCACTACGTCGGGCTTGACGATGGGCGTATAGACCGGAATCTGCATGGGCTTGCCACCGTGGGTGATGGTTTTGTAGGACACTTCGTAAGTCTTACGTAGTGTGCACTTCTTCTTCATCTCACGGCTGGTAAGGCGGTCCAGCTCCTCCCCTTCGGGAATGAAGCGAACGTGAACGCCGAGCACATGTTCTGTGACGCTGAAGTCTTCAGCACTGTCGGCACCACCCTTCTCGTTTTGGAGGGTGGGACGCAGTGTTCCAAGACCGTCAATCTTCACACCCTGGCCTTCCGAGAGCACCTCGACGATGGTGTTACGTACACACCTTGTCACACCCTCAACGATGTCTTGGGTAAAGGGGCTGCCGTGGGCTGCGATTTTTTCGCAAACACCGCGAAGGCTCAGAGGCTCGGCAAAGTGGATACGGGCGTAGTACTTGCCGTAGGTATCCGACTTCTCGTTATTGTTGGGCACAAGGTCCAACTCAATAACTCGCTTTAATACTGCCATGGTTCTAAAGTCCTTTCCTTAGTTAATGAAACCATATCAAAGAGCGCTTTCTCACTTTCAGGAATCGGAGGCTCTCTTTTCTCCTTTTCCCGATGCAAAGGTAGTGCAATTGACACGGCTTCTACGTTCATCTCGTTCGCATGTTGAAAAATGAACGCGATGCACTCAAAAACAGGGGACTTTCAGGCCTTCTGCCTGGGCATGAATGCCTTTTCGAAGCTGTCGGCAGCCTTCTGGTAAATGACGTGCCACATTCTCAGATTGGGCTTTCCCGCTTCGTGATGTCCGGTTGGTTTATGCTGGCTCTTATAATATTGCTCGAAGCTTAGCTTCCTTGTCTGCAGTCCGTTGATGGTTTTCTGGAAACTTCGCAACCCGTTAAAGGAGAAACCGGCCAACCTACTGGTGCAGTAGTCAAAGAAAAGTTTGCGCTGGCTAAAGTAGAACTTGTCGCTGCTGAAATATCCGTGGAAGTAGATGTAGAAGAACAAACACACCAGCAGGTGGTGGTCACTGAAGGGTTCCTCGTGGTGGTCGGGCTCTTCTTCCCACTTCACTTTGCCCACATGCTTACCTGAGAAAAGCGCTTCGTCAGCCAAGCGCAAGGCCTCAATGAGCAGGTCGTCGGTCAAGGGGGCTTTCAGGAACGTGTGGTCCCCGTCTCCGGACGGTGTCGGCTTCGTCGTGCGTTTTTCCTTGCTGCTCTGTTTCTCGTCTTCATACTCTGTCCTGAACTTGATGACTGGCATCACCGGCGAGCGCAAGATGATGGTCACCACAGGCGTGCCGTCTTCGTCGGTCGAAAACTCAGTCCCGTACTCTACCGACATCTTGACCGGCCCGACGAAGTGGCGGGTATCCAAGCCTGCTGAATGATGGTTCCTCTTTTGCGTTCTGCGGCTACGTTCCAAGACGGCCGTTTTCCATGCCCGAGGCGTGTAAATGGTCTTCAGTTGCCCACCTACCAGCAAGTCTATCCTCGTCCCTTTAATAGAGAGGATGGCTTTCCTCAAAGCCTCCGGCAGCTGTTGTCCTCGTCCTGCCGCGAACGCTCTGGCTATATACAGACCCTTCACGTTGAACGACCGGGCCTGCTCCTTCGTCATAACGGCCACGGTGGGTCGCTGATACGTGTAGTAGCTCAGTTCGCCGAACGACAAAGAAGGCTGCACTCGCCGCACCTTCTTCTTTCGTTGTTGCCTGCTTTTATCTTCCAGCAATTCCGCTATTGTTGTCATCGTCATCAGAACTTTTCAGCAAAAGTACTCCTTTTTTCTCACCCGCACAAATGTTTTCCCCAATTTTTTACCTCAAAGTGCAACCTCAATCCATTCATTCTAGAAAACTCAAAAAAACTTTTGGTTATCTCTTCACTTATTCGTACCTTTGCAACCAAATACAGTATGGACTATGCCGAAGAAGAAAGAAGGAATGCTCATTGAACTGCTGCCGCGACCGACGAAGGGCGAGGACGGACAGCCGCTGCTGTATGCCAGGCCGGCCATAGGGTTCAAGTATTCGACACGGGCCGTGGATGACTTCTGCCAGAAGTACCGGGGCATGAGCGCCGGCGACCTGACCAGGCTCTTCGAGACGTTTCTCGACGTGGCTTCGTGGCTCATGAGCGACGGCTCACGCGTGGAGACGCCCATCGGCTCCTTCGTGGTACGGCTGAAGCTGGACGGCGACTATACCGACCCGAAGAAGGTGCAGAGCAAGAACGTGCGCTTCGGCGGCATAGAGTTCATACCTGCCAAGCGCTTCGAAATGACTGCTGAGGAGAGAATCCTCCACGGCTACCGGCAGAAGGAGGAAGTGGTGGAGCGCCACCCCATCGACGACCCGGAGGGCCGGCTGGAGGCGCTCCGCAAGAGCCTCATCCACGGTTATACCACCGCCAAGCGCTTCAGCTACTTCTGTGGGCTGAGACAAGATACAGCAAGGAAATATCTGGATAGTTTGTGCAAGGGTGACGAAGCTTTGCTGCAACGTTATAAAGAAGGCAGAACTAACCACTATGTGTTCATAAAGAAGTAAACTTTTCCTGCATCAAGGTACTTTTGCGGCCGCTCCTGATATGCGGAGCGCCCGCTCTTGATATACGGAGCGGCCGCTCCGTTCTCGTTTCCCTGCCATAAACTCCCTGCTTCCCCGGCAGAAACACCCTGCTTCCCCGGCAGAAACTCCCTGCTTAGGTAACCATCCCTGTTTTCGATTATATTTTATTCCATACAATAGTTGTTACATTCATGGTGAACATGTAGCGGTAGGTGGCAGAGCGGGCGCCTACAGATGCGGCATCCATACCATTGTGTACCGGGTCGTAGGGACGGCCGCAGTCTTTGATGGTCATCTGGACCCCGTCGTCTAACTCGCAGAGCGTGATGTCAAGATATTTAAGATGACGGCTTCTACGCTCCCGTGCATTGTTTAACAGCGCCAGGATAGTAGAGTACATCTTAGAACTCAGCTCGTCGCTCATCTCGCAGATGACGGCAAATAACTTGATCATCTTCTTCATCTCTTCAAGATTATGCTGCTCGTAATCTATCGAGCATTCGAACTTAATACACGAAGGCATCTTATCGACCAACGAGAACTTGGTATAGAACGGGTGCTTGAGGTGCCTCCTGTAGCCGTAACCCAGACTGACCACAAGGATAGGCACACCACCCACAATCATTCCCAGCCACATGGCATCGGCACTGACCTCCGAAAGGCCAAGCATACTCAGATAGGCTATGATGCCCATGGCGAATACCAGCACGATCTTGGCCGTTACGAGACCTGCCAGTTGCAGTACGACAGTGGCATATACCGCTACCGCACAGAAGCAGAAGTAGTAGATGCCAAAGCAGGTGAACACCCAGCGGGCCAGGGCGAGGTCGATACCGTCGAGCCCAAAACACCACAGGAAAAACTGCGGCACAGCCACCAATAACAGCAGTAGCACACCGTAGAATCCCACCAGTATGCCGGCAGTATTATTCATGATGCGCCGCAGTCCGTCGCTGTCGCCGGTAGCACGCATGTAGGTGACGAGCGAGACGCCAGCCATAGTGAGTCCCAAAACAACCGAGAACGTGGCCGACTGTATCTGCAGACATACATCAAAGAGCGTCAGCCCGTCGTGTCCTGCCACTTTCAGCACCAATGCGTTGCCCAGGAGCATAAAGGCATTTACCACGATAAAATAGACGTTGAAGCCGAAGCCATGCTTGAGGTTCTCGCCGATGATGGCACCCTGGTCGCCCTGCGGTCGCGCCAATCTGAACTGGCTCTTGCCCTTAAGGAAATGGGGCGATATGAACGCGAGATTGATGAGACCCGAAATGACCGTACCCCATGCCGCACCGCTGATGCCCATGTCGAGAACACCGATGAAAAGGATGTCGAGCACCACATTGACCACGCTGCCCATAGCCACGGCCCGGGTGGTTAACTGCGGAACCCCCTCTTGCGTTGCAAAGTCGTTGAACGTGTTGTTTAGCGGCAGGATGAGCAGGTAGATTACGATCACCTGTAGGTACTCGCGGGCATACGCTGCGCTCTCGGGCCTGCCGGTCAGTCCCAAAGAGATGCTGTCGAGGTTAATCCAGATGCCCACAGCCGCTATTACCGCCACCAGCACCGCCGAGACGAATGCCGTTGTGTATATGCGGTTGGCCTTGTCGCGGTTGCCCTTGGCCAGCTGACCTGCTGCAAGCACTGCGCCGCCGCGTTCACATATCATCGTTAGCACGCTCACTGCGTTGACTAAAGGTAACACCACACTCACTGCGATGAAAGCATCGTTGCCCAACAGGTTGCTCGAAAAGAGCCCATCTACCAGCGTCGCTATGAGCGGTGCCAATGCCGTAAGCGTAACGCTCAACAGGGTTAGCCGGTAAGCCTTGTCGATAAGATAGCTGTTACGAAAATTGCTAATATTCATAGTTGAGATAGTTTTGCTTGACTGTTTTACTGCACCTTCTTCCACGTGCCGTTGGCTGCAAAGTTACAAATAATAATCGAATTATGAGCAGTTTGCACGTTAAAAGTAACGAAAGGCGTGCGCTTTGCTTTATGGGAATTATGATTCCCGCAAGTTTTTTGCTTTTTTTCTTAATTAGTGTGCGTATATTGGGAGGAATTGTGTATATTTGCAAAGCAAAAGAACTATTACAACTTACAACTATGACACATTTCAGCAAAGAGGAAGCCGAGCGCCGGGTGGAGCGGGCTGTCGATAACTTCATGCAGGGCTACGGCTGCTGCCAAAGCGTGGTGGCCGCCTTTGCCGACCTGTACGGACTTGACGAGGAAATGGCCAAGCGCATTGGCGCCGGTTTCGGCGGTGGCGTGGGGCGACTGAGAATGATGTGCGGTGCCGTCTCAGGCATCGTCATGCTGGTGGGCTTAGACTGCGGACAGACCGAGGGCAGCGACCGCAAGGGCAAGTCGGCCTGCTACAAGGTGGTGCAGGAGCTGCTGGCCCGCTCGAAGGCCGAGAACGGCAGTCTGATATGCGCCGAGATTCTGGGTCTGAAGGGCTACGAGAAGGCACCTGACAGCTACGTGGCCTCGCCCCGGACGGCCGAGTACTACAAGACGCGCCCGTGTGCAGCCAAGGTAGAGAGTGCCGCACGCATCTTTGCCGACTACCTACTGACTAAATATTCTGAATAAGTAACATGCAAACAAATAAGTTGGTATTTTCGAGGTACGAGAATAGTTAAGAATAAAAAGAGGATGGCGTGCAAGGTAATCTCGTACCTCGTACCTCGCACCTCGTACCTCGATTCGTAACAAATTATTTTTTGTGATTACTAAGCCAGCTCAAAGGTGCGCCGTATCACTTCCTCCACCACTTGGGGGAAGTGCTCCATCTCCAGTTCGTGCTCTTTGCGAGCTATGTCATCGACGGTGTCGTCGGGCGAAAGCGACACACGGAACTGGGCAATGATTTCGCCACTGTCGCAAACGGGAGTGACGTAATGGACGGTCATGCCCGTTTCCGTTTCGCCCGCAGCCTTCACGGCCTCATGCACATGGTGTCCCCACATGCCCTTACCGCCATACTTGGGCAGCAGCGCCGGGTGCAGGTTGACAATGCGACGCGGATAGGCATCAATGAGGAAGTCGGGCACTAAAGGCAGGAAACCGGCCAGCACGATGAAGTCAATCCGGTACTCCCGGAGCAACGGCAGCATGAAGCCGGCATCGTTCAGCTGTGCCTTGGGGGCTACGGCCGTCTTCACGCCCAGCCGCTCAGCACGCGTCAGACCATAGGCGTCAGGCTTGTTGCTCACCACCAACCTGCAGTCAGCGAGGGACGAGGGGGTGAAATACTTGATAAGATTCTCACAGTTAGTGCCGCTTCCCGACACGAATATGGCTATGTTGACTTTCTTCATTGCGACGACAAAATTATAAAATATTTCCGAATTATGCGCCGTGAATTATGAATTATTTTGTAATTTTGTGCCCTGATGAGAAAAATTTGCATTCTTATACTGCTCTTTTGCAGCCTGCGGGCCTCAGCAGCCGACGGCGACAGCGTGCGCCACGTGGGCTTCAGCGTCAGCCTGATGCCTCACTGGCAGATAGCCATGGACCAGTACGAGCGCATGTGGCTACAGAAGAAGCAGGGCTTTGCCTTCGGCGCCGAGTTGGACTTCACGTCGGTTCCGGCTGACCACGATGCCTTTGCCGAAGACTATAACTACCCCACCCTGAGCCTCGGGGCCATGCTGAGCCTGAACCACGGCGTCACCATGCGGCGCACGGCCGACCACTCCTGGGGCAAGGCCCAGCTGGTGGACTACGACTCGCACCTTGGCAACATCTTCACCATCTACGGCAACTTCTCGCGCCCGCTGCTGCGCCGAGGCCGCTGGCAGTTGGACTACAGCCTCAGGGCCGGCATTGGCTACAACTCGTGGTACTACAACCCCCACGACAACATCGACAACGAACTCATTGGCAGCGCCCTGAACATCCACTTCGGGGCGGCCCTCATGGGCTACTTCAACGTCACCGACGACTGGGCACTCATGGGCGGGCTGGCCTACGGACACCACAGCAACGGCGCACTGGCACGTCCCAACAAGGGCGAGAACCACTGGGGACCGGTAATAGGCGTGAGATATACTCCCTATCATCAAGCCATAAGCCGTCGCCCATCACCCACCACCCACCACCCATCACCCAAATACTGGTACACAGAGCTGCGCCTCGGCATAGGCGGCAAGACGCTGCTGGAGGACTGGCAACGGACACAGTACAACACCGAGCCCGGCGAACCCGACTACCGCACGGACGACTTTCACTTCTACATGTCCTACTCGGCCTCCGTCGCCTTCATGTACCGCTACGCCCGCCGCTGGGCTTCGGGCATTGGGGCCGACGTCTATTACGGCACGTACTACAAGCACGTGCGCGACCTGGACGAGGCGGCTGGCATCAGCACGAAGCACTCGCCCTGGAGCATCGGCATCAGCGCACGCCACGAGGTGTATTACCACAACTTCTCGCTCGACCTGGCCCTCGGCATCTATCTGCACCGCCACATGGGCAGCCATGCCAAGGAGATAGAACAGCCGTACTACGAGCGCGTCGGCGTGTTCTACACCTTCCCGAAGCTCGGCCACCTGAAGGTGGGGGCCAGCGTGCAGGCTCACCGCACAAAGGCCGACCTGACGGAAGTGCAGGTCAGCATTCCTGTGAAACTTTAATTCTAAATGAGGAATTCTTAATTAGTAATGAGTAATTAGTAATTTATTAATAATTAGTAATGAGTAATTAGTAATTAGTAATTATGATTACCACATAAAGGCGGGGAATATTTCATCCATTATGGGCTGGCATTGCTCAAGGGCTTGCACGGAAATCATAATTACTCATTACTCATTACTAATTACTAATTATTAATAAATTACTAATTAAGAATGGAGAACAGTATTTCTACCAGTCGAGAAACACCGTAGTTGCCAATGTCTTCCTCACGTATCCAGAAATAGCCTTCAGGCAGCTGCGGCCGCTCCTGCGGCTCCCACAGGTAGAAGTCAGCATAAATGACACGGTGGGTCAAGACGTGCTTGACGTTTTGCCTGAGGAGTCTTATTCCCCTCCCTTGGGGAGGGGTTAGGGGTGGGCTTAACGGCTCATACAACCCTTCCCAGATGTCACCCTTGGGACGACGGCGGATGGCGGTCTCACCCTTATACCTTATATATATATAGGTGATGTGGCGTTCTTGTATTTTCAGTTTGCGCAGCTTGACAGGCAGTTCGCTGACCCTGCCCTCACGCAGAGCAACACATGTCTCCATGAGCGGGCACTCGTCACAATGCGGACTGGAGGGCGTACACAGGGTGGCCCCGAAGTCCATCATGGCCTGGTTGAAGAGACCCGCCCCCTGCCCCTCCCTGTTTAGGGCGGGGAGTAACAGCTGCTGTGCCAAAGCCGTAAACTCCTTCTTGCCCAGGGTGGTGTTGATGGGTGTGCTGATGCCGAAGTGGCGGGCCAGCACCCTATACACGTTACCATCGACCACGGCCACGGGGAGGTTGAAGGCAAAGGAACCAATGGCTGCTGCCGTATAGTCGCCCACGCCTTTCAGGGCGCGCAGCTCTTGGAACGTGGAGGGGAAACCTCCACGCGCACTGACTTGGCGGGCGGTTGCCAGGAGGTTGCGAGCCCGGCTGTAGTAGCCCAGTCCCTGCCACTCGCGCAGCACCTCGTCCTCGGAGGCAGCTGCCAGGTCGGCCACGGTTGGCCAGCGACGCATGAAGCGCTCCCAGTAGGGACGGCCCTGCTCTATGCGTGTCTGTTGCAGGATGACTTCCGAGAGCCAGATGGCATACGGGTCGCGCGTCTCTCGCCAAGGCAGCTCGCGGCCGTTCTGCCCGAACCACTGCAGAATGGTGGTGGTGAAACTCATCGGCCCACGTATTTGCGGCCGCCACGAATGTAGATAGCCCCGTCAGGCACGGCTGCCATGACGCGGCCTTGCAGGTCGTAGATGGCCGGCGACTTCTGGGCCGGCACCTCGCTCTGAGGGGAAAGAATGGCGGTAGAAATGCCAGCTTCCTCCATGGCTTCGTGGATGCCGTCCATCATGTAGTTGTTGTAGATGGTGAGGTTCTTACGGTCAATGATGGTCATGGAGGGCTGTCCGCGATAGTTCGTGTCCCACACCACGGGCACGATGCCCTTCTGGAAGCACTTCTCCATGAACACCTTATAGTGGTACTTGATGGAGGCGTTGTGCTTCTCCTGGCTTTCAGCGGCACCGGTTATCTTGCGCCAGTTGGCTCCAAACTCTCCTATATAGACAGGAATGCCACGGTCGGCGAAGCGGGTCTTCATCTTCTGCAACTGCTCCTCCATGTAGCTTTCCTCGCCGTAGGTGGCGTTGTGTGAGGAGCCGCTGACGTGGTTCTGGCTGCCCCAGTAGTAGAACACGTTGCCCCACGACTCGTCGTGCTCCATGCCCCAGAAGTTCCACGGCGCATAGTAGTGTACCTCCACCATGAGGCGGTCTTCTGCCGGGTCGGTGGGCAGCGTCGTCAGGTAGTTGCAGGTATGGTCTATGTTGGTCGATGGTCCCTGCACGATGAGCACGCGCCGGGCGTTATTGCCCCCCGTGTCCCTGACGGTATTCAGAAACACCTGCTCGTACTCCACCAGGTTGTTCGTAGCAGCCTGGTTCTCGGCATTCGGCTCGTTGAGTCCGGCAAAGAGCAGGCGCTCGTCATAGTCGCGGAAGGTGGTGGCTATCTGCGTCCAGATGCTCTTCAACGTCTCCTTGCGCTGGGTCTTGCCGCTGGTGTCGGCAATGTGGTTTTCCAGCCATCCGCCATCCCAGTGCTGGTTGATGACGACGTAGAGTCCTGCCTCGAGCGAGTAATCGACAATCTCCTTCACCCGCTGCATCCACGCCGGGTCGATGGTATTGTCGGTGGCATTGCTAATGTGGCCCATGACCCATGCACACGGAATGCGGATGCTGCGGAAGCCCTGTGCCCGCACGTAGTCAATGACGGCCTTGGTGGTCTTCGTGTCCTGCCACCAGGTCTCGGTGCCGGTGCCGCTGTTCTTAAAGTTGTTACTGTTGTCGCCTGCTTCCAGAGTGTTGCCCAGGTTCCATCCGGGCGTCATGCGGGTAGCCACTTCGGCAGCCGTCAGTTCCATGTTCTGCTGTGCCTCGATGGGCAAGGCCAGCAGTGTCATGAGGGCAATAAGTAGTTTTTTCATTCCTGTTTTGGTTTTGGTTTTTGTTATCGGGAGCTCGGCGGGGGAACCGCCGAGCACTGTAGTTTTATGGCGTATCACAGAGCAGCACGCAGATGCGGTCCTGCAGGTCGCGGCCTCGGTTAATCTGCATCACGCCCTGGTTCATGATGGCAAAGCAGAGCATGTGGCCGTTAGCCGCACGGCAGTAGCCGCCCAGCGCGGTGACGGCCTTCAGGGTTCCCGTCTTGGCATGGACGTTGCCTGCAGCAGCAGTACGGCGCATGCGTTTCTCGAGTGTACCGTCCTGTCCGGCTATGGGCAGCACGGGGTACAGGTGGCCCCTGATGTCGTAGTTGCGCCACGCATAGCGCAACAGCGCCACTTCGAGCTGGGGCGAGAGATAGTTGTAGAGCGAGAGTCCGCTACCGTCGGCAATGATGTAGTCCGACGGCCGGAGCCCCACCTTTTCTATCAGTTTGTTCACCACGGCACGCGACGACTTCAGCGTCGCAGGACGGCCACCCTGCAGGAGCCCCAGCTGGTAGAACACTGACTCGGCAAAGAGGTTGTCGCTGTCCTTCATCATGCGGGGCAACACCTGGTCCAGCGTGTGGTAGCACGAGCAGACGGCCACGGTGTTGCGCTCGGGCAAGCGGCCCTCGGCAAGCTCCGCATCGACTACTACGCCGGCACGCATCAACTGTTGGGCGAAACGCTCTGTAAACTCGTCCTTCTTACCGACCAGCAGGGGCGAGAGCACGGGGTTGTCGTCGTCCCAGCACCAGCCCCAGCCCAACGTGTCGGGCTCCTTCATCGACTTGTCGGCCACGATGCGGCCACGTATGGTGTCAATGCCCAAGGCCTTTATTTCCTGCACGAAGGCACTAAGGTCCTCCTGCTCAAACTTCGGAGCCATGCCGCCCACACAGTAGAGGTCGCCCCGGAGCGTGCAGCTGTCTAACTGGCCGGTGTAGTACAGCGAGGTGCGGAACTTGTAGTTGCCGCCCAGCCGGTCCAGGGCAGCTATGGCGGTGACGAGCTTCATCGTAGAGCCCGGCCTCAGGGTGTGGCGGTGGTTGTAGGTGTAGAGCGTGCTGTCGGCCGACAGGTCGAAGACCATCAGCCCCATCTGCGACACTTCCAACAGCGGCTCAGCAGCCACAAGCGAGTCGAGACGCACCTGTAGCGACAACGGCCAGGGCAGCGGAGCAGGGACGGTGTCGATAGTAAGGGTGTCGGCGGGAAGACCGCCGACCGCTGTAGTGGGGTCGGTTTGGGCTGTTGCAGGTGTCAGAAAAACGGCAGACAGCAAGAAAAAGAGTAATTTCTTCATAATTTGGCGCAAAATTACAAAATTATTTTTACCTTTGCAACACTAAAACAAAAAACAATGGTTTATAAGTACGATTTTCTTATTATCGGAGCTGGCGTGGCCGGTATGAGCTACGCCCTCAAAGTGGCACGTGCCCTGAACGCTCAAGGACAAAGGTCAAAGGACAAAGGTCAAAGGCCAACCCAGCAACCGCGTATCTGCATGATTTGCAAGACCAGTCTCGACGAAGCTAACACCTCGTTTGCACAAGGCGGCGTGGCCAGCGTGACCAACCTGGAGCTTGACAACTTCGACAAGCACATCGAGGACACCATGATAGCGGGCGACTACATCTCCGACCGCGCTGCCGTTGAGCAGGTGGTACGCATGGCTCCCGAACAAATCAAGGAGCTCGTCCAGTGGGGCGTCAACTTCGACCGCAAGGAGAATGGCGACTTCGACCTGCACCGTGAGGGCGGCCACTCGGAGTTCCGCATCCTGCACCATGCCGACGATACCGGAGCCGAGATACAGCGCGGACTCATGGCCGCCGTCAGGGCCTGCCCCGACATAGAGGTCAAGGAGCACCACTTCGCCGTAGAAATCATCACCCAGCACCACTTGGGCGTTCGCGTTACCCGCCGCTCACCCAACATTCGCTGCTACGGTGCCTATGTGCTGAACGAAGGAACGGTCGATACCTACCTCTCAAAGATTACCGTGCTCTGCACCGGCGGCTGCGGTGCCGTCTATCTGACCACCAGCAACCCCGTCATAGCCACCGGCGACGGCATTGCCATGGCCTACCGCGCCAAGGCAACGGTTCAGGACATGGAGTTCGTACAGTTCCACCCCACCGTACTGCATAACCCCAACGAGACGCACCCCGCCTACCTCATTACCGAGGCCATGCGCGGCTACGGCGGCATACTCCGCCTGCCCAACGGCGAGTCGTTCATGGAGAAATACGACGAACGGCTCTCCCTGGCTCCGCGTGACATCGTGGCTCGTGCCATCGATAAGGAGATGAAGATTCACGGCATTGACCACGTCTGCCTGGACGTGACCCACAAGCCGGCCGACGAGACGCGCAAGCACTTCCCCAACATCTACCAGAAGTGCCTCTCCATGGGCATAGACATTACCCAGGACTACATACCCGTACGCCCAGCAGCCCACTACATGTGCGGCGGCATCAAGGTCGATCTGAACGGGCAGTCCAGCATTGAGCGCCTCTACGCCCTCGGCGAGTGCTCATGCACAGGTCTGCACGGCGGCAACCGACTGGCCTCCAACTCGCTCATCGAGGCCGTGGTCTATGCCGAGACGGCAGCCCGCCACAGCGTGGAGCACGTCGAGCTGTACGACTGGAACGAGCGCGTGCCCGAATGGAACGACGAGGGCACCATGACCAACGAGGAGAAGGTGCTCATTACGCAAAGCGTGCGCGAGGTGAACCAGATTATGTCCAACTACGTGGGCATCGTACGCTCTGACCTGCGCCTGCATCGGGCCTGGGACCGCCTGGACATGCTCTACGAGGAGACGGAGCGACTCTTCAAACGCGTCAAGGCCAGCCGCGACATCTGCGAACTGCGCAACATGATTAACGTGGGCTACCTCATCACCCGCTGGGCCCTTGAGCGCAAGGAGTGCCGAGGCCTGCACTTCACCACCGACTACCCGCAGCACGCTTACGACAAGAAAGACGAACCACGGGCCACAAACATTGCCAAGCACTGATAGAAAATGCACGTAGGATGAAGGCCAAGAGTTTCCCTGTCGAGGAGATTGCAGAGATAACAGGTCTTTCCGTTGAAGAAATCGAACAATTGTAAGGAACAAACATAGAATCTCGGCGGATACCTTTTTTAGGGGGATTTCGGGGAATCAATCGTGCATATTTTGAGCGTGGCAGGCATCGACCACCGTAATGGTGTCGCCCTCGATGATGTAGGCATAGTACCATTTGTCGGTATTCGCCATGTGGTAGCCCTCCCATCGGCTGATGGTAGGGCAGCGGCGAGGCAGCGTTCTCTCTATTGCGTAGATGGCGAAGAAAGCATCACGCACGTTGCGCTCCATATCTTCGTACGAATAGGTGTGCTGGTACTTCTTGGCCACGTTTCGGTAGAAACTTCTTATCTTGGCAGCCGTACGCTTGGTATAGAAATACTTATAATGCATACTCCTTGTCGTAGATAGCCTTGATGTCCTTCATCGTCAGTTCGTAGGCCTCTTCGGGCGTGTATAGTTCCTTGTCCATGTCGGGGAAGTCCTCCTCGAGTGGCATATCAGGCAGCAT
>ODAJ012172443.1_pt1 | contig 21311 bp, 13 predicted proteins | sample 1539241 | NCBI WGS metagenome assembly ODAJ01 (sample SAMN02144231, study PRJEB22623) | gut metagenome | biome: sheep rumen | host: Ovis aries | place: New Zealand | reverse complement strand
GTACCTCGAGGTGGAAATCCTCTCCTGCGAAGCCTGGAGCGAACTCGGCGTCATCCCCCGCGAGGACGTGGACAAGATCCGCGCCGCCGCGAAGTTCGATGTCGCCCGCATCCAGGAAATCGAGCAGGTGACGCGCCATGACGTCGTCGCCTTCACCCGTGCCGTCAGCGAAAGTCTCGGTCCGGAGCGCAAGTGGGTCCACTACGGCCTCACCTCCACCGACGTGGTGGACACAGCCAACGGCTACCTGCTCAAACAGGCCAACAACATCCTGGAGAAGGACCTGGAGGAATTCCTGGCGGTACTGAAGCGCCGCGCCCTTGAATTCAAGGAGACGCCCTGCATCGGACGTACGCACGGCATCCACGCCGACATCACTTCCTTCGGTCTCAAATGGGCCCTCTGGCATGAGGAGATGAAGCGCAACATCGAGCGCTTCCAGTTCGCCCGGAAGGGCGTCGAGGCCGGCAAGATGAGCGGCGCCGTGGGCAATTTCGCCAACATCCCGCCTTTCATCCAGGACTATGTGTGCGGAAAACTGGGCATCGCCTCGGCCGATATCTCCACCCAGGTTCTCCAGCGCGACCGGCACGCCTTCTACATCGCCACCCTCGCCGTCATCGCCTCCACCCTGGAGCAGATGGCCTTCGAGGTGCGGAATCTCCAGCGGACCGAGGTCCGCGAGGCGGAAGAGGCCTTCAGCAAGGGCCAGAAGGGTTCCAGCGCGATGCCGCACAAGCGGAATCCCATCTCCTCCGAGAATATCTGCGGCTGCGCCCGCGTCATGCGCGGCTACATGTCCGCCTCGGCCGAGAATGTGGCCCTCTGGCACGAACGGGACATTTCCCATTCCTCCACGGAACGGATCATCCTCCCGGACGCCACGGAACTCCTGGACTACATGCTGTGCCGTTTCAAGGGCATCCTCGAGAACCTGACCGTGTATCCCGAGAACATGATCGCCAACATCTGGCGCACCCGCGGCGTCATCTTCGCCCAGCGCGTGATGAACGCCCTCATCGGCAAGGGACTTACCCGTGAGCAGGCCTATGATACCGTACAGCCCATCGCCATGAAGGCCTGGACCGAGGGCCTGGACTACCGCACCCTCCTCAAGGAGAGCGACGCCGTGATGAAACTCCTGACCATCGACGAACTGGAAGGCTGCTTCACCCTGGATTACTACTTCAAGAACGTGGATTATATCTTCAAACGAACTGGCATATTATGAGTAAGGTTGACGTGGTCCTCGGCCTCCAATGGGGCGACGAGGGCAAAGGCAAGGTGGTCGATGTCCTGACCCCGGATTACAAGGTGATCGCCCGTTTCCAGGGCGGCCCCAACGCCGGACACTCCCTCGTCTTCGACGGGGACGGTTTCGTGCTGCATACGGTTCCCTCCGGCATCTTCCGTCCGGATTCGGTCAATATCATCGGCAACGGCGTCGTCATCGACCCGGTCATCCTCCAGGATGAAATCGAGGCCATCGAGGCCAAGGGCGTGGACATCACCGGGAAACTGCTGATTTCCAAGAAAGCGCATCTGATCCTCCCGACCCATCGTATGCTGGACGCCGCTTCCGAGGCGTCCAAGGGCAAGGGCAAGATCGGTTCCACCCTCAAGGGTATCGGTCCCACCTACATGGACAAGACCGGACGGAACGGCCTCCGGGTGGGCGACATCCTCTCCCCCGAATTCCTCCAGCGCTACGAAGCCCTGAAATACAAGCACTTCGGCCTTCTCTCCCAGTACAAGTTCCCCTTTGACATCACGGACTATGAGGTCAAATGGTTCAACGCCGTGGAGAGTATGAAGCGCTTCACCTTCATCGACAGCGAGTTCTGCGTGAACCGCTACCTGGACGAGAACGTACCCGTCCTCGCCGAGGGCGCCCAGGGCGCGATGCTGGACATCGACTTCGGCACCTATCCGTTCGTCACCTCCTCCAACACGATGACGGCCGGCGTCTGCACCGGACTCGGTGTGGCTCCCTGCCGCGTGGGCAAGGTCATGGGCATCTTCAAGGCCTATTGCACCCGCGTGGGCAGCGGTCCTTTCCCGACGGAACTCTTCGATGCCGACGGTGAACGCCTCCGCCAGATCGGACGCGAATACGGCGCCACGACCGGACGTCCCCGCCGCTGCGGCTGGCTGGACCTCGTGGCCCTGAAATACGCCGTCATGATGAATGGCGTGAGCGAACTGATCATGATGAAGGCCGACGTGATGAACGGCTTCGACACGGTCCGCGTCGCCACCGCCTATGAGATCGACGGAACGGTCACCAAGGATTTCCCCTTCGAGTGCCCCGACGACGTCAAACCAGTCTATACCGATTTCCCGGGCTGGAAGGAGGACATCACGAAAGTCCGCCGTTACGAGGATTTCCCCGCCGCCTTCAAGAACTATGTCGATTTCATCGAACGGGAGACCGGCTGCCCGGTGAAAATCATCTCAGTAGGCCCGGACCGCAGTGAAATTGTCATCCGCTGATCCCATGGACAAGAAAATCGTCATCATTCCCACCTACAACGAAAAGGAGAACATCGAAGCCATCATCCGCAAGGTGTTCTCCCTTCCGAAGGAATTCCAGGTGCTCGTCATCGACGACGGATCCCCCGACGGAACGGCCGGTATCGTGAAGAGACTCCGGGAGGAGTTTCCCGAACGGCTGCATCTGCTGGAAAGAAGCGGAAAGCAAGGGCTGGGCACGGCCTACCTCACCGGATTCAAGTGGTCCCTGGAAAACGGATTCGACTACATCTTCGAGATGGACGCGGACTTCTCCCACAACCCGGATGACCTGCTGCGCCTGTACGCCGCCTGCGCGGACGACGGGGCCGACCTTTCCATCGGCTCCCGCTACTGCCACGGCGTGAGCGTCGTGGACTGGCCCATGAGCCGGATCATGATGTCCTACTATGCGTCGGCCTATGTCCGGTTCATGCTGGGGATCAAGGTCTTCGACACGACGGCCGGATTCGTATGCTACAAACGGAAGGTGCTGGAAACCATGGATTTGGATGCCGTCCAGATGAAAGGCTACGGTTTCCAGATCGAGATGAAGTACACGGCTTACAAACTGGGGTTCCGCCTGCAGGAAGTTCCGATCATCTTCACGAACCGGCAGGTCGGCACCTCGAAAATGTCCAGCGGCATCTTCGGAGAAGCCTTCTGGGGCGTCATCAAACTAAGGTTCCGAAAGATTACCGGACGCTCTTGACAAAGAAAAAACGAAGGATCAGGCATCCTTCGTTTTTTTCTTTGTATTCCACTGGGTCAGGACCAGGCCGACGCAGGCGATCCCGAGTCCGACCCATTGCCATCCATGCAGGATCTCGTCACCGAGCAAAAGCCCCCATACGGCTGTCGCGACCGGAATCATTGCGAGGAAAATCGTGGATTTGGCAACGCCCAGACTCTTGATGGAGAAGGCCATCAGCGAGAAGGCCAGACTGGAGCACAGGACGGTAAGGGCCAGGAGCGGCTTCCAGACATCCCAGGACCAATAGAGGACAGGATCGTAGGTTTCCAGGCCGCGGGCCAGGAAGAACGGGAAGAAATACACAGCGCCGATGAGGAACTGGTACATGACCACGACCGAGGGAGCATACCCGCTGGTCAACGCTTTCGTGCAACTGGCATGGCCGACTTCGGCAAAGACGGCGATCAGCAGGACGAGGATGCCCAGCACGAAGAAACGCCCCGTTTCGGAACGTGCATGACTCACCAGGAACAGTCCGCCCAGGCAGATGAGGATTCCAACCATGTTCATCGGCGTAATCTTCTCCTTGAAGAAGAACAGGCCCGCAAATACGGCGACGACCGGTGTCGATGCGATCACCAGGGCGCTGATCGTAGGAGATCCCGTGAGTTTGATGCCGTAGGTCTCGCAGAAAAAGTAGATGAACGGCTCGCAGAGCGCCAGCAGCAGGAAAGTGGTCATGTCCTCTTTCCGGATCCGGATACTGAAGCCGAAAGCCAGGTTCACGCCGAGGAGGATCAGTCCGGCACAGAGGATGCGCACCGGGAGGAAGAACTCCACGGGAATCCCGAGTTGGATCAGCCGGTCACACCAGATATAGGACAGTCCCCACAGGGAGACTGCCACGAGCGTACTGAGATAAACCAGCAGTACATGGGCGTTCTTTCCAAAACCACTTTTCGGCATAATGTGCAAATATATAAATTACCGTTTACAGGACCAAAACAGCACCGCCGCCGGGCGCCAGGTGGACCTTCCAGCGGCCGTTCACGCTGACTTCCTCTTTCCGGAAATCCCGGGCGGCCCGATGGGCATTGGCCCCGTCCACGAAGGCAGTCCCCTGCTTCGGGGAGATCTGAAGCGGAGTCAGGTCGATCTCCAGGTCACGGGCGTCCCAATTGCCCAGGGCGCCGATGTACCAGGTCGCTCCCTTGCGGCGGGCGATGACGACATACTCGGCAATCTTGCCGTCCAGGGCCACCGTTTCGTCCCAGACCGTGGGAACGGAAGCGATGAACTCCGTGCATACCGGTTCCTGGCGATAATTGGAAGGAGAATCGCAAAGCATCGTGAGCGGTGCATCGAAGATGATATACTCCGCCAACTGGTGGCAGCGGGTACCCTGAGACATCGGCTCGGTGTTGACGGGACGATAATTGTTCCGGGTGGCGTTGCGCATGGCTCCCTGGGTATAGTCCGCAGGACCGGCCACGAGACGGGTGAACGGAATGGTCACGTCATAGGTCACCTGATCGACCTCCGGACCGCTCCATTTCATCTGTTCCAGACCGTGCACGCCTTCGAAGTTGATGACATTCGGCCAGGTGCGCTGCAGGCCGGCCGGCTTGTAGGCACCGTGGAAATCGGCCAGGAGTTTGTATTTGGCCGTCGTCTCGGCGGCTTTCGTGTAGAACTGGACCATCTGCTGGTCGTCCCGGTCCATGAAGTCGATCTTGAAGCCTTTGATGCCCATCTGGGAATAATGACGGCAAACGGCGTCCATGTCTCGGTTGAATGCCCAGTACCCGGCCCAGAGGATCAGCCCGACGTTCTTTTCCTTCGCGTAGGCGCAAAGCATCGGCAGGTCGATTTCCGGAACCACCTTCATCAAGTCGGCCTCCTTGTTCACGGCCCAACCTTCGTCCAGGATGACATACTCGATGCCGTGTTCCGAAGCGAAATCGATATAGTACTTGTATGTATCGTTGTTGATACCGGCCTCGAAATCAACGCCGTAGATATTCCAGTCATTCCACCAGTCCCAGGCCACCTTTCCGGGTTTCACCCAGGACCAGTCACGGTTGTCCGCCGGGCGGGCCAGCCGCCAGGTCATGTCGTTCTGGGCCAGTTCGCGATCCTTTTCCGCAATGATGACCGTACGCCAGGGGAAGGAGGTCTGGCCGGGAACCTTGGCCAGGAAATTCCGCCGGGAACGGACCAGTCCCTGCAGCATGTTGTGTCCGCCCTGCACGACCTGCATCGGATATCCGGCAAAGACCCCCCGAAGGGCAATGCCGCCGCCCCGGTTGGTCAGGTACATGCCCGGATAGTCGAGCAGATCGGACTCGGTGATGCAGAGTTTGATGCCGTTCGGCGCCTCCACCGTGATCGGCAGGAAAGCCAGCCGTCCCCGCTCCCACTGGGTAATGGTGTGGTGGGAATACGTATTCTCGAAGGAATTGAAAAACTGCGGTTCAAAGGAACTGTAATCCCGCGCCACATAGGGGACATAGGCCTTCCAATCGGCCGGGAAGGCAAATTCGGCCTGCTCGGAAGCAACGGCGATCTCGGGTGCCTTTTCCTTCGAGACGAACCGGTAGGCAACGCCGTCGTCATAGGCACGGAAAATGATTTCATAGTTACCGGCCGAGAGGGTCATCTCATTGAAATGGTCCTTGACGGACGCCCGTTTGAAAACCCGGGCCGGGATATTCTGCCGGACCGTACGCCGGGAAACCCGGAAATTGTCGCTGCCCCCGTACAGGACACCGTCCAGAAGCGTCATTGAAATCTGGGATGGGGCCAGCAGGCGGACACCGTCCCGTTCCACGGAATAGGAGACGTGATACCCCGTATTGACGGTCACCGTAATCCGGCCGTCCGGGGATTTCAGTTCAACGTCTTTGGCTTGCAGGGCCGCCGCGGCAAAAAGAGCGGTCAGCAGAACAAATAATCTCTTCATATCTCGTTATGGTTTATTTTAACAATCTGAGTCCGATACGCTTCCGGTCCAGGTCCACGGAAATCACCTGCACCCGGACAGTCTGGTGCAACTTGAGGACCTTTGAAGGATCCGCCATGCCTTTCACCCCCATCCGGGAGGCATTGATCAGCCCGTTCTCATGCAGGCCGATGTCCACGAAGGCGCCGAAGGAGGTCAGGTTCGTCACGATACCAGGAAGTTCCATTCCTTCCTTCAGGTCGTCGATTTCATGGATATCCTCGGCAAAGGAGAACTCCTGGGCCGACTCCCGGGGATCCCGTCCGGGTTTGGCGAGTTCCTGCAGGATGTCATTCACCGTCGGCAAGCCGAAATCCCCTTCCACATAATCCTGGGCCTTGATCTTCCGGCAAAGGTCCGCATTGCCCACCAGTTCGCGGGTGGAAACGCCCAGGTCCTTCGCCATGCGGTCCACGATATGGTAGGCCTCCGGATGCACGGCACTGCCGTCCAGCGGGTTTTTCGCCTCCGGTATCCGGAGGAAGCCGGCGCACTGCTGATAGGCCTTCGGTCCCAGCCGAGGAACCTGCAGGAGTTGTTCACGGGAAGTATAGCCGCCCGCCTGGGAACGGTAGGCGACGATATTTCCGGCCATCACGGGACCAATGCCCGACACATACTGCAGGAGGTAGGGACTGGCCGTATTGAGGTTGACGCCCACGCTGTTCACGCAACTTTCCACCGTATTGTCCAGTTGCTCTTTGAGGAGCGTCTGGTCCACATCGTGTTGATACTGTCCGATTCCCAGGGATTTCGGGTCGATTTTCACCAGTTCTGCGAGCGGGTCCATCAGGCGGCGGCCGATGGAAACGGCACCACGTACGGTCACGTCATACTCCGGGAACTCTTCCCGGGCCACGTCGGAGGCGGAATACACCGACGCTCCGTCCTCGCTGACGGAGAAGATGCGGACACTGTCGTCCAGTCCGACTTTACGGACGAACTCCTCCGTCTCGCGTCCCGCCGTCCCGTTGCCGATGGCGATGACCTCGATGCGGTATTTTTCCACCAGGTCCGCCACCGTCATGATGGCCTGCACTTTTTTGGCGGCCGGCGGATGCGGAAAAATGACCGTATGGTCCAGCAGGCTTCCGTGCTCGTCCAGGCAGACGACCTTGCAGCCCGTCCGGAATCCCGGGTCGATGGCCATCGTCCGCTTCTGCCCCACCGGCGCAGCCAAGAGCAGTTGACGCAGGTTCTCTCCGAAAACCCGGATGGAATCGATATCGGCCTTCCGCTTGGCTTCCCGGAGGACTTCACCGGTAATGGAAGGTTCCAACAGGCGCTTGTAGGCATCGTCCACGGCCGTCCGGATCTCCCGGCCGGCTTCCGGAGCGGGATACCCCTTCGCCTGACAGAAATCGTAGTAGATCTTGTTGCCGCACTTTTCGGCGTCGGCATCGATGGAGAGACGCAGGAATCCCTCGTTTTCCGCCCGGAGCAGTGCCAGGAGGGCATAGGAAGGGATTTTGGAAAGCGGCATCGAATAGTTGAAATAGGTCCGGTATTTCGCCGCGCCCGGGTCCTTCTCCGCCGCCTTGGTCGCCTTGGACAGGACCCGCCGCGTCCGGAACACGCTCCGCAGGTTCTCCCGGACCTGGGCCGTCTCGGACAGACGTTCCGCGATGATATCCCGGGCCCCGGAGAGCGCTTCCTCCACGGAAGTCACCTCCCCTTTCACGAACGGAGAGGCATCGGCTTCCGGACGACGGGACTTCCCGTTCCAAAGGAGGTCGGCCAGCGGCTCCAGGCCTTTCGCAACGGCAACCGTAGCCCGCGTTTTCCGCTTGGGACGGTAAGGGAGGTAAAGGTCCTCGAGGATGCCGGATTCGACGCAGGATTCAATCTGCCGCTTCAGTTCCGGCGTCAGTTTCCCCTGTTCTTCGATGGTGGAAAGGATGGATGCCTTGCGCTTTTCCATGTCCGCAAAGGCCTCGGTCCAATGCTTGATCTCGGCGACCTCCACATCGGAAAGACCGCCGGTGCGCTCTTTCCTGTACCGGCTGATGAAGGGAACCGTACATCCTTCCGCAAAGAGTTCCGCACAGTTCTCCACCTGCCAGTCCTTCACCTGCAGGAGTCCAGCGATATGCTTGATATAGATTTCTTTCACGACCTACCGAATCTCGAACAACTGGAGGAAGCCGGTCATCATGAAAACCTGCCGGATCTCATTGGACAGGCCCTCGATGATAACCTTCCCGCCTTTGGCTGCAGCCGCTTTGCGGATGGTCAGGAAAATACGGAGACCGGAACTGGAGATGTAAGCCATCTCGCTGCAATCCAGGATGATAGTCTTGTCGGCCCCGTCGATCAAGGGCTGTACGTCGCGGGTCGCGTCGGCAGCAGCCGGCGTATCCAGGCGGCCGACGAAACGGGCGGTCAGCGTCCCTTTCGATTCAGTGATGTGGATTTCCATTTCTCTTATCTATTTTTTGTCATTGACAGGATGTTCTTCCCGTTTTCACGGGTATAGGACACATGGTCCATGATTTTCTTCACCAGATAGATGCCCAGTCCGCCGATGGGACGTTCCTCCGCTTTCAGCGTCAGGTCGGGACCGACCGAAAGCGTAGGATCGAAGGGGCGGCCGCTGTCGGTGATCCGGAAATCGATCCGGTCCTCCCAGATGGCGGCATCGACATCCACCGTACCTTCGGTCCCTTCCGGATAGGCATAGAGGATCACGTTGGAAACGGCTTCCTCCAACGCCAGGTTGAGACTCATGGCCGTGGCCTGGTCAATCCCCGACTCGCTCGCGATACCCGTTACGAAATCGGCGAGGCGGGAAATCTGGCGGATGTCGTTGTGTAGCGTCAGGGAACGCCGGAGCCCCATGGGGCCGGCACCGAGGACAAACCGGACGACGAGCATCGTCAGGTCGTCACTCTGTTCGGCTTGCCCGGCATGGTTCCTGACGGCTTCTTCCATTCCCTTCAACTGCTCGTCGACCGGAGCGGAAGCCACCCGGGTGGCCGTCTGGAGCATCCGTTCTTCTCCAAACAGGCGGTGATGGATATCCTCCGCCTCCGTCAAGCCGTCCGTATACAGGAAGAGCGATTCTCCGGAAACGATCTCCGTTTCCTGCTCGTGATACGGATAACCCGGCATCACGCCCAGCGGGAGGTTGGATTCCACCTCGAGCAGGCGAGCCTTTTCCCCGGCATGCATCACCACGGGGGCGTTGTGTCCCGCATTGCAATACCGCAGGTGACCGTTCGTCAGGTCCAGGACTCCCACGAAAAAGGTGACGAACATATTGCTCTCGTTCGCCTCGACCATGGAGTCGTTCATGACGGCTACAATCCGCGCCGGACTGTGTTCATTCGCCGATATCGTCCGGAACAGGCTCTGGGTGGTCGCCATGACGAGGGATGCGGGGATACCTTTCCCGCTTACGTCACCGATGCAGAAAAAGAGACGCTCGTCATGGATATGGAAGTCATACAGATCCCCGCTCACTTCCTTGGCCGGGATGACGGTGCCAAACATCTCCAAGTCTTTCCGGGTCGGATACGGCGGGAAGGTCTTCGGAAGCATGGACATTTGGATGTCGCGGGCGATATGGAGTTCGTTCTCGATCAGGTTTTTCTTCTCCGAGACATCCCGCAGTTTGACCTGGTTCCGGACGGCCAGGTACAGGATGAACGCCAGAAGGAGGACGCCGAGGATCTGCAATGCACGGACCATGGCGTTCACTTTCCGGATCTCGCCGAAAACCTCATCGTAAGGGATGATGACGGCCATGGACCAGCCCGTCCGCTCGATCGGTGCGTAACATACCATCTCCTTCTCCCCCTTATACATGACCGATGCGCTTCCGGAGCGCCCGGCCAGCATCGAATTCGCCACGTCGGCCGCCGTCATGTCTTCCAGAGAGGCCGTGATTTCCTGGGCCGTTGTCTTCATCACGAAGGCGGGGGACGGGGAAACCATCAGTTTTCCGGTCCGGCTGATGAGCATGCTGAAGGCACCGGGATACTCTTCCACGTTCCCCACCAGGTCTGTGAGCCATTCCAGGGACACGTCGGCCGTCAGGATGGCGAAGACTTTCCCGTCAACATCTTTGACGGGTGCGCAGAAGGTCGTCATCAGTTTCTCGCCGCCGCCGGTGTCGAAATAAGGTTCCGACCAGTATTCTTCTCCGGATTCCAGCGGCTTGACGAACCACTCCTTTTTCAGGTAGTCATACTCTTCGTTGCCCAACTGGACACTGTCGATCTGAGCGCCGTTCCGGTAGGAGTAGGGAGAGAACCAGTAGCCGCGTTCCGGGAAATAATTCTCGACGAAGGCAATGGCGGAACCGTATATGAAATCGTTGTTCCGTACGATGCGCTGCGTCAGGGACCAAAGGCTGTCCGGCTTGGCCATGATGGTATGGACCGACCAGATGTTGTTGTCCAGCGCAGTCTCGACCTGATCCATCACATTGGTAATCTGGATATTGGTCGTGTTGATGCGACTCTGTGCACGTAGGGTAGCCTCCTCCTGCATCATGTCCCGCGAGAAAAAATACTGGATCAGCGAAGTCCCTTCCAGGGTGACCATCGCGACGATGACGAGAGCCAGTCCCTGAAGGACGTAATTGACCGTTGCCTTGTTGAATTTCTGTCTAGCCATGGCGTCAGGGTTGAAGGACGGAACGGAGGGCGGCGCGGAATACGGGCATTTTCATGCCCAGGTCCCGTTCCACCAGAAGCGTTTTCAGGCCGGCGTACGGACGGACTTCCTCTTCGATGTCACGAAGCGGCCGATCCCCTCCGAAATAGGCGGGGGCAAAGGCTTCCCAGAATCGGACGGAGGTCTCCGGCTCCATATGGAAGGCCTCCCGGACGAAACCAGGGTCGCTGAGATAGGCCGTGACATAGACCATTCCCACATCGAACAGCGGATGTCCGTAGCCGAAATCGCCCAGGTCGATGAAATAGTACCGGCCCGTCCCGTCGAATATGAGATTGCCGAACTGAAGGTCGCCGTGGAGGGCCGTATCCGAATCGGGTGCGTCCTCGATAAAACGCAGGAGACGGTCCTTTTCGACCGTCGTGAAAAGCGGGGATTCCTCCAACAGGGACCGATAGCGCACTTTCACGCTCTCGAAAGCGGCAGGATCGACATGGATTCCATGGAGGAGCCGGCACATCCGGGCCATTTCCTCCGCATATCGGGCGACTTCTTCCGGATGAAGACTGACAGCCCGGGCAACGGACACCTTGTCCCGGATCCGGCGGAAGCGGATGCCGTAACGCTCCCCGTCCGTGACGAAATCACCGGGCTCGGGCGTAGGAATGCCCAGGTCGTACACGCGCCGGGCAAGCAGGACCTCGTCCATCGGCTGACGGACCTTCCCCGGGAAATAAAGCTTGAGCATCACATCGTGATTGAAACGATGATTGTAACTGATTGCATTGGCTCCTTCGCCGGCATATTCGTAGTCCGCCATATCGACGGGGATCGCCCTGAGTTCTTCCATCTTGTCAATCCTTTTCCCGGGGGAAAACCCGGTTCACCAAAAACTCGAACTCCTGGTACGCATAGGTGTCCCGGAGTTCGGCAAATGCATCGAGAAGAGCGTGGTAACGCCAGGCATGGACCGCTTTTTCCTTCACACGGAACAACGTCCAGAAAGGCTCGCCCAGGGTGGCATAATCCCGCGCAATCGCGCGCATGTTGGACAGTTTGTCCCCGAGGGCGACAATCTGCGCGTCCCGGGAAGAAGCGGACAGACGCCTGAGGGAATCCAGTTTCCGTTCCCGCCAGTCCAGACCTTCTTCCGTCCGGTCGCTCTCCACCTGGACCAGGGAGGCGACACGCCCCCCGAAAAGGGTGCGGATTTCCTCCAGCGTGACCTCCGTATCCTCCACGACGTCATGCAGGGCGGCGGCGGCGAGGATTTCCTGGTCGGACGTCATCGTGGCGGCGATGGCCATCGCCTCCAACGGATGGACGACATAGGGAAATCCCTTGCCCCGGCGCTCGGTCCCGGCATGGGCGCGGACGGCGAATACGATCGCGCGGTCCAGGAATTCGGTATTCAACGGTTTATTTCCCACTCCGTTCGATATATTCCATGATCAGGTCCACGGCATCGTCCTCCGTGAGACCGTCCATGTTGATGACCAGGTCGTAATTCCGGGTATCATACCGGCTTACGCCTGCATATTTCTTCGTATAGTTCTCGCGTCCGGCGTCCACCCGTTCGATGGCGGAGGCTGCCGCCTCCTCGGACAGGCCCTGTTTCCGCATCACCCGCTCCATCCGATGGGCCATCGAAGCCCGGATAAACACCCGGACCTTGTTGGGATGGGCCTTCAGGACAAAAAAGGCGGCACGACCGGCAATCACGCAAGATTCCTCGCCGGCGATTTCCCGAAGGATCCGGGATTCCGACCTGAACAGGTCGTCGGAGGTGACCGTTTCCGGATCCCCCTGCCGGTAGGGATCGGCCCCGGGAGCCCGGGAAATCTTGTCACACAATTCGGTCCACCAACTGCGTTTGCTGGCCTTGAGCCGCTCGATCTGCTCCTCGGTGAGTTTGAACTCGCGCACGAGTCCCTCGATCTGGACCTTGTCGTAAAAACGTACGTCCAGCCGCTGCGCCAGTTTCCGGGCAACGGAACGGCCGCCGGAACCCAGTTCCCGGTTGACGGTTACAAGGAATCTTTCTTGGGTATTCATAATTCGGATTTTGTATGCATGAAGGAAAGGTCCTGCGCCTGCTCCACGATGTACTCCGCCATCATGTCATTGCTTTCGGACGGACCGTTCAGGGTATCCAGCATCAGGCGGATGCCGGCACGGCCACTCCCCTGCTTCAACAGGTAGGCGATGCACAAGTTCTGCGGACCGACGGAGGAGGAAAGGATGTCCAGGTCCGTCACGCTGATCTGGTAGCAGGCGATCTGGTAGGCCGCCTCGGAATAGTCGCGGATGAGATGGTCCACGTCGCCGAGCGTCTGGAAACCCAGGGCCCGCAGGACGGGCAGGTAAGGCATCAGGGTCACTTCCTGGATCTCCGCCTGGTTCACGGAGGCGATCCGGCGGTTGAGTTTGTCGAAAGGCAGGAGTTTGAGGTAACTCCGGTAACTGTCGCCGTCCAACGGTACGTCTTCCAAATGTCCCGAAGCGACCAGCGACTGCACTTTGCGCCGATAGTCGTTGATGTCCGTCCGGATACGGCTGAACTGTTCGTCGATGAGTTCCAGCATGCCGGCAAGCCGGTTCATGTTCCGCAGGTATTCCTTAGGAACCTCTACGCCGCTCTTGTAGCCCGTGTCATGGTTCATGTTCGCCCAGGCGTGCTGGAGGATGGTCCGCATCTGGATTTCGAAACGGTAGGGGCAGTCCGGCAAGCTGCAGATATAGTGCAGGGAAAGATAGCCGAAACTGTCGATTTCGTGGAGTTTCCGCTTGTCCACGGAGTTGTCCCAGTCCACCTCGAACAGGCGGTCCACCACCGAGGCGACCTTGTCCACGTCGTCGGTATAGAACGTGATGATCCTGACGCCGAAGATATCCGTGATATCGGCGAGCGAAGCATACTTCGTTCCCTTGAGTTCCAGTTTCCCGGCGAGGGAACCCTCCGTCTTGATCCGGCTCTCGACGGAAGCGACGACGATGCCCGTCTCTGCAAAGACGGCACGGATCTGCTCCGGCACCGTCGCCTGCAGTTTCTCGAACACCGGAAGGTTGTCCCGGTATTCCTGGAGGATGGCCTCCGAATGGGGGTCCAGTTTAATCTCGCTCATCAGTCTTGTCCATGGTTTCTACGGTAAGAGCCGTCCGGACGACGACCCAGTCCCGGTGTTGTTCACGAGGGTCATTCACCTCGACATAATCTTTCAGTTGAGGGACGCGCCGCAAAAGTTCGTCCGGTTCTCCGGAGACATACCCCCCGGAAAGGTGATAGCAGTTGCTGCGGAGATGTTCCTGCGCCGCCAGATGCTCCAGAATATCGGCGACGGCCCCCTTTTCCGGGAAATGGACGCCTTCGAACACGAGCGGGATCCGGGCCGCCTCCTTTTCCACTTCGGGACCGGCCAGTTCCCGCAGCGTGGGGATGAAGGCCGACCGGGACAGGTCCTGTCCCTGCTGCCGCAGCAGCGCCATCCGGTTCCGAAGGCGTTGGTCGGATCCCGCCAGGAGGCTTTCCCGCCGGGATTCCCATGTTCCGGTCTTTCCTTCGGAGCGCTGGCTGGCGTCGTAGAAACGGGTTGCCTGGTCCTTGAGGTCCTTCCCGGTAATGGAAGGCAGGGTCCACACGGCCTCGGACATGCCGAAAGGCCGGATGACAGGATGTCCTCCGGGATAGTACGTCCGGTTATAGAAGTCCAGAAGCCCCTGCAGGCGCTGGTCCGCCACGTCCACCCGGGTCAGGATGACCATCCGGGAGAAATCCTTGCCGAGACGGGCCGAGAGTTGCAGCAACTGGATGGAAAGTTCGATGTTCCGCTGGGAGGATCCCAGCGCGACGATCACATAATTCAGTTTGTCAACAAGGGATTCGCAACGCCGCCAGAAACCTTCCGAACCCACGGAGTCGCCGTTCCAGACGATGGAGCGGTCTTCCCGGAGTCCCGGGAACCGGTTCAGGAATCCGCCCCGGGCCACTTCCAGCCCGTCTCCGAAGATGTCGATGGTCGTCGGGATCCGCCGGCCGTCCTTTCCCACGAAAGCGCCGAACTCATACAGGAAGCGCATCGCCTCCTGCCCCGTGGTATCGAAGCCGACCAGCAGGGCGTGGAATTCCCCGTCCACATAGCCGAGCGGACGGCCTTTCCGGTCACGGGCGATGTCCACGAAATGTACCGGATGGAGTTCGGGGCGCTCGAATTTCAGGTCCTGGACGCACAGGTAGTGGAAATCCACCAGGCGCAGGCGGTTCTGCGTCGCCGTATAGATGGAATTGTACCCGTCCCGCCGGTCCACCCGGCAAAAGACTTTCGCCCCTACGGCGGGATCCTGCGACAAGTCCGTCACCATCAGGCGGTTCTCCTCCTCGTCATCCAGGAGGAAATACACGCTGGTCCGGGGATTATGGAACCAGGGGCGCAGGCGGGGAAGGCCGACGGCTTCCGCCAGGTCTTCCTCCCGTCCGGAGGCGGGCGCGTGTCCCTTGAGGAGTACGAACCGGTCCGATCCCAGTTCCTCGTCCAGCCCGACTTCCTTCCGCCGGCTCACAAGGCTCGTGAAGATATCCCCGAAGGAGATTTCCGCATGGACATTTTCCGTGGACGGGATGTCCACGAAGATCAGGTATCCCTGGTCCGACGCATCCTTCTCCGCCGCCCAGTCTTCCAGGATGGATTTCGCCAGGATCTTCGCACTGCGACTGATTCCCAGGAAGATGTGGTTCTTGCGGTCCCGCATGGCGGCATGCCGGTGGGTCCCGAGCCAGAGACGGTCCTTCAGGCGGCGCGGGAGGATCTGGAAGACCATCACGAACGAGAAGGCCAGGATGAAGGAGAACACGGTCAGGTAGGCCATCAGCAGGCCCGGCGCCCGGAAGATGACCGCGGCGATGATGTCATCAAAAACGACGGTGTGTCCCACGAACATTTCCAACCCGGCCACCAGGGAGGTGAGGGTAAGTTGGATCCAGTTCCCGTCCGTCACCGTGTGGGAGGACCGGGAAAGCAGCAGGACATGGACGGCCGTACCCAGGGCGAGCAACAGGCCGAATACGGATCCCATCCACCCCCTGTGGCCCTTCCGCAGGAGGGAATTCAGGAAACGGACGAAAAAGACCACCGCGACGGTGAGGCAGATAAACCAGGTCACCATCGCGGGAGTCGACACGGGGAAATCGTTCACATGCATCGTGCGTGACGGTTTAACCCACAAATATAAGAAAAATCCTTTTATTTCACGAGCGTATAGGTTCCTGCTTCATACGCTTTGGACTGTGTCTCGCCCGGCAGGGTGACAGTCGCCGTCGTTCCTTCCGGAATGGTGAAGGTCCACGTCCAGGTATCGCCCTCATATTTCCAACTGCTCTTGATGAGACCGGATGCTGACTGATAGGACGCATCCAAGTGCCCCAGGCGCTTGTCAGGAACGGGTTTCAGGACAATGTGCTTGAAACCGAGCTTCGCGGGATCCGCATTGATGCCGGCAGCCGTCTCCCACAGCCACTGGCAAACGCAGCCATAGGCATAGTGGTTGAAACTGTTCATGCCGTTCGGGCCCATACCTTCGTCCACCATGTAACTGTTCCAGCGCTCCCAGATCGTGGTGGCGCCGTTGTCCACGGAATAGAGCCAACTCGGGTTCTTCCGCTGATAGAGGAGTTCGTAGGCAATGTCGGAGAGGCCGTTGTCCGTGAGCGTCTGCATCAGGATGGAGGTTCCCAGGAAACCGGTCTGGAGGCAGTTGCCATGGTCTTCGAAGTTCTTCTTCAGGCGTGCGATCATATTCTCTTTCGCTTTCCCATCCACGAGGTTCAGTTTCAGGGCGAAGAGGGCCGGGGTCTGCATCGTGTTCAGGACCGGGAGTTTGAAGGTGCCGTCGGCATTCAGGAAGCGGGACTTCAGGTACGCCTTGGCCTCGGCGGCCATCGCTTCGTATTTCGCGGCGTCCCGGCCCGTATCGGCAGCCATGTCGCGCATCATGCCGGCGTCGATGGCCCAGTAGCAGCCACCCAGGTAACTCCAGTAGGTTTCCGCCTGTTTCCGGGTCTGTGCATTGACGAAGGCCTTTCCGGTGCAACTTTCGAGCGCCTCGTAACTCAGCCAGTCGGCCCATTGGTAGTTTCCATTCTCGGAAACGAGGGCGGCGTGGTCGTATTTCGTGTCATTGACATGCTTCATGAACAGTTCCATCGAATCCCAGTTCTCGGCGACGATCTCCTTGTCACCGAACTGCTTCCAGACGGTCCAGGGGACGATGACGCCTGCATCAGCCCAGCCCAGGCGCATCTTCTCGTTGCCGTACTGGGCGAACGGGGCGACGCCCGGATAGCCACCGAGCTCGTTCTGGCTGTCCCGCATGTCTTTCATCCACTTGTGGAAGAAGCGGTCCGTGTTGGCGAAGAAGGTGCCGGTCTCCGTGAAGACCTGCGTATCGGCCGTCCAACCCAGGCGTTCGTTACGCTGCGGGCAGTCGGTCGGGACGGAGAGGTAGTTGGAGCGCTGGCCCCAGACCGTATTGGAGATGAGTTTGTTGATCAGGTCGTTACCGGTTACGAGCGTACCGGTTTCGAGATCCTCGGAGATGGAGGTGACGGGGATGGAGCCGATGGCCTTGAACTGGACCGGTTCCGTCGCGGTGACGGAAATCAGGCGGTAGCCGAAGAAAGTGCAGTGCGGATAATAAGTCGCATAATCTTTCGTATCGGCAAACGTGTACCGGAGGATCATGCCTTCCTTCGACATCCGGAGATTGTCGCGGTGGACGCTTCCTTCCGGACCGTCCATGCCACGCTTCTTCGCACCGTTGCCGTCATTGAGGAGTTCGCCCGGCAGGCAGGTGAGGACGGTACCCGCAGCGGCCTTGAACTCGAAGCAGGGCACGGCGGCGGCGTTCTGGCCGAAGTCCACGACGAGGGTCTCGCCAGGGTTCAGCGTTACGACCTCGCCGGCCTTGTATTCCCGAAGGATATGGACCTTTCCGTAAGCGGCCGTCTCCCGGTCCTCGGATTCGACGGCGCCATCGACGCCCTGCCAGACATAGGTCCGGACAGGCTTCAGGGCCAGGTCCTTCCGCAGATAGATCTCGGCCCCCTCGGAAGGCAGGATATCGCCCTGGAACTCGGTGTTCACGACGGGAGCGGAAAGTTTCTCCGGAGTGGCGTAGCCGGGCAGCTCCCGGGCGTCGAATTCCTCACCGTCGAAGATGGCGGCATGCTTCACCGGACCCGCAATACCGGCCTTCCAGTGCTCCGTATCCGTGCCGAAGCATTCCTTGGTGCCGTCGGCATAGGTCAGTTCCAGGACACCCCGGAAGGCGACTTTTTCGCCCAGCATGCCCTTGTAATCCCCGGTCGTGACGATCTTGTCAGCCCACCAGCCCGGAGTCACCTGTACAGCAAGGGTGTTCACGTTGCCCTTACCGGTCTTGAAGGCGGCCGTCACGTCATAGGTGAAGCTGCGACGGGTCTTCAGGGGATGGGTAAAGCCCGGCTTCAGGACTTCATTTCCGATGGGAATCTCATTGACATACAACTCATAGACACCGAGTCCGGTGGTCATCCAGACGGCCGAGGCGACCTTCTTCGAAGGTTTCACCTCCGCGAGGAACCAACTGGCTCCGTCGGCCGCGCGGTCACTTTTCTCGCGGCTCGTCACCACGGGAGCGTCTTTCACCGAAATCCACTGGGAAACCTCCCAGGCCGATGCATCGAGGGCATCGACCTTCTTTCCGGCATCCCCGACGGGAGCCTTTGCCGTACAGGCAGCGAGCAGGAGCGCCGCGGCTCCCACCGTCATCCATTTCCAGGTCTGTTTCATCATATCAGCATTTTTACAAAAGTAATCATTTATCAGCGAATGCGATGCACGCCGTTTCCATATTCTTTTCCGCGGATGGAGGCCTTCACGCCCACAGGCAGTTCCACCTCCAGTGCATCCCCCTTCCGGAGCACCTTGATGACACCGTAGGGAGTATCCTGGCTCACCTCGACCGCGTCCAGTCCGGCCGGCCGCTGCGGGTCGATGGTGACGTGCCGATACCCGGGCTCGTTCGGAACGATACCGCCGAGGGCCTGATAGAACCAACTTCCGATGCCGTTGTAGCAGTTGTGCAGATGGCTCCGTCCGCCGTCCCATTCCTCCCAGACGCCGGTGGCACCGCTGTCCAGCATGAACAGGTAACCCGGATAGCCGGGCTGCTTGAGAAGGCCGTACAGCCAGTCGCATTCGCCATCCCGGGTGGCCCATTCGGTCAGGACCGGAACGCCCACCAGACCGGTGGCGAGATGGCCGCCATAGACGTTTTCAGTCCGTTCCTTCAACACGGTCACCGTCTTCTCTTTCAAGGAATCGGGGACCACCCCGACCAGCAGCGGATAGACCATGTCCACCTGGCTGCCGGAGCCATAGATGCCGGTTTCCGGCTGATAGAAGGCCGCATGGACCTGTTCGCGAAGGGCATCGTACCGGCTCCGGTATTCCGTCGCATCGTCCGGTTTCCCGAGTACCCGGGCGATCTGCTCCAAAGCCAGGTAGGACTGGCACAGGGCGCAGTTGTTCACCAGGTCGACGGACACGGGATCCTGGACGTCCACCCCCTTCGGGGCCGCCCAGTCACCGAGGTACCAGCCCCTGTAATCCAGGTTGGGCCACTGTTTCAGCAGGCCGTCCACGGTATAGGCATCGACATAGTCCAGCCAGTGGCGCATCTCAGGGTAGAAGCGCTCCAGGGGGCGCCGGTCGGCACTGTTCTGATACGTCCGCCAGGACGCCTGGATGAGGAAACTGCACCAATAGGGGCCGCCGCCCGCCGTATAAGGGTTCGGGGCCGTATGGGGAAGGCCACCGTCGGGGCGTTGGGCGTCGGCCCAGGCCTGGAGCCAGTTCAGCAGCATCGGAGCCGCGTCGGCGAAGGTAAACAGGGTCTGGGCCGACGCATTCCCGTCCCCGCCGTATCCCAGCCGCTCGATGCTCGCGCAGTCCACCATGTACCCGTCGAAAGCGAGATTCTCCACCGTCCGGTGGACGAGATTCTCGATCCGGTTCAGGTCCTCGTCCGAGGAGTGGAACCCGGCTCCCTTTCCGGAGAAAGCAGCCCGGATCGGAAAAGCCGAAACCGACACCGGCGCTTCCGGGAGACTGTCCAGTTGCACATACCGGAAGACATGATGATTGAAGCGGTTCCGGAAAGAATCTCCTTCCGGACGGCCGGAAGAGACATACTCGTCGTAGCCGCAGATCTCCCAGTCATATTCCTCGGCATCCACGTCACTGAAAGTCGCCCGGGTCAGATGTCCCGCCGGAAGGGATGGCAACTCAATCGCGAACAGCGCATTGACAATCTGTCCGAAGTCGATGCGCCAACTGCCGTTCCCGAGGTCGCGGACCTCCACGGGCTTGACCGCATCCAACAGGATGGCGGGCTCGCACATCTGCATCGACGCGGTCACTCCCTCGACGGGGACGACATCCACCGGAGCCCACTGCGGCTCCACCCCGGCTTCGATACGCTCGCCGATGAATCCGTGCGGGCGCCAGTTTCCGAGGTCCCGGGCTCCGCTCCACGCACCTTCCCAGGTCGCATCCGTCCAGACAAAGGGCTGTCCGTCTACATCCAGTTCCGCCTTTACCAGCGGACCCTCATACGATGCCTTGAATGTCAATGGTTTATACCAACCGGACCCGGCAGCGATCAACAGTTCGTTCTCGCCGGATTTCACCAGATCAGATACGTCATAGACCACGGTCTGGGACCGTTTGTTCAACTGGGATACGGCCGGAGCCAATACGGCATCGGACACTTTTTTCCCGTTCAGGAACGCCTCATGATAACCGAGCGAATTCACGTACAGGAGCGCATCCCCCGTTTTTTCAACCCGGAAGACCTTCCGGAGCAGCGGCTCCCGGCACTCCCCGGGCACGGCGCCGATATACTCCCCTTTCATAGCGTCCCCGCCGATGATTCCCACTCCGAAACGCTGTTTCGGGCTCCAGTCGCTGACCTCTTTTTCGGAGCGCCACACGCGGACCCGCCACCAGGCCTGCTGACGGCTGGAAAGCGGTTCCCCACCGTAAGGCACCATGACCTGGTCGGGAGACGGGACCCGGCCCGAAGACCAGAGGTCCGGTCCCACCTCGATTTCGTAGGCCACCTGCTCCATGGGCGCATCGCACCGGATCTTCCAACTGAAATGCGGCTCCCCGGAGTCGATGCCCAGCGGCTCGACAAGTCCCTCGCAACGGAGGTCATACACGCCGAAATCCGGCGTGCAGGCGCAGAGAAGGGCGGCACCCGCCGCCAAAAGCCATTTCCTCATTTTTTCACTTTAACATAAAGAACGCCGTGCGACGGGATAATGTAGGTACCCATCGGGATATCCTTCTGACGCCAGAGGTCGCGGACCGTTTCCACGCCCTCGATGCCGATCTTGCCCAGCGCACCGGCGAGGTCCACCGGGACCGTCCCGTCATTGAGATTGAA